>JAAUXW010115245.1_pt1 | contig 14038 bp, 11 predicted proteins | sample 7278141 | NCBI WGS metagenome assembly JAAUXW01 (sample SAMN14350115, study PRJNA611818) | marine sediment metagenome | isolation source: surface marine sediment (2.1m) | place: French Polynesia: Moorea | collected 2018-08
GCAGCTCGTTTCCGGCGCTGATATCTCCGACTTGATACGGCGCACCCGGGTGCCGATTCTGGTTTACAAGCATGGTGGGCAGGAAACGGCCGAAAAAGTGCATCCCTTTGTCCGGCCGATGCTGGCCACCGACTGGTCGCCGGCGGCGGAAAAAGCAACTGAATATCTGATGGCCTTCAAAGGGCTTGTGGAAAAAATCAATGTCATCCATGTCGGTAAGGAAAAAGCGCTCAGGAGTTCGTCGGCAATGGGTGTGCAAAGCTACCGCAAGACCTGCCGCCAGCGGCTTCAGTCGGTTGAGAATGCACTGGCCCAAGCGGGGTTGGAGGCGCGTTCCCATTTGCACATCGGCGATTCCTACCAGGAAATCGAAAAGGCCGCACGGGAATGGCGGGCCAGCATGATCGTCACCGGCTGTTCCGGCAAGGGGACCTGGCACGAGCGGATCATCGGCAGTGTCCCCCGGGCTTTGGCAGAAAAATCGGATCTCTCCACATTGATCGTCCCTCACCAGGAAGGCGCCTAGCATCGAATGGAGGGGCCGATCCCAGCGGCCTGCAACGTTTGACCATTAAAGCTGAAGGGCGCGCGCGACGGTTTGCCGATCAACGTACGATCTTTACAGCGCGTCTCTATATTAATACACAAATCCACTTGGCCCGAAGCTGTCCGCGAATCACCATGTCAACGGAATCGATCCCGTGATTGCATCGCAAACCGTTATGGCCCCGCGCTGTGGTTATCTTTTCGTTACGCTGGCGGCGCTGCTGTGGGGCGTTTCCGGATCGGCGGCCAAATATCTCTTCCTCAACGGAGTAACACCCTTTCAGCTCGTCCAGTTGAGGCTGACGATAGCCGCTGCCGGGCTATTCGTCTATTTGGGGTTGCGCCGTCCGAAGCTGCTCAAAATCACGCGGGGCGACCTTCCCTATTTTGCTGTTTTCGGATGCATCGGCATGGCGGGGGTGCAGTTTACCTATCTATTTGCCATCAGCAAGATTCACGTGGCGGCGGCCATCCTGCTGCAGTACCTGGCCCCGGCCTTCATCGCCCTGCATGCGGTTTTCTTTTTCCAAGACCGTCTGAATCGGGTTACCCTCCTGGCGTTGGTGGGCGCTTTTTCGGGTTGCTATCTGGTGGTGGGGGCCTACAATTTGGACCTGGTGGCCCTGAATCTGGCGGGAATCGTCAGTGGTCTGCTTTCGGCGGTGGGATTTGCCTGGTACTCGATCCAGGGGGAATACGGCATGCGCCGCTACAGCCCCTGGACCGTCCTGTTTTACGCGATGTTCTTCGGAGCGCTGACCTGGAATGTCTGCCTGCCGCCGCTGGAGGGCTTCCTGCATCTGCGCCCGCCGCTGGTCTGGGGCTGGATCCTGTATATTGGTGTCTTGGGTACCCTGGTGCCGTTCGGTCTTTTTCTCGAAGGGGTCAACCTGATCCGCGCCACCCGGGCCAGCATCACGGCCACGCTCGAACCGATCATGGCCGGTGTCCTGTCCTTTTTTTTCCTAAACGAGACGATGACCTCATGGCAGCTGCTCGGTGCCGGGCTGGTCATCTTGTCGATCGTGGTTCTGCAGCTCAATCAGGAGCAGGACGTCAAGGCCCCGGCCCGGCTGCGGGCGCTGGGAAAGCGTTCCGCCTAGCGATGCCTTCCATGGGGTAGATTCTTGACCGGATTTAATCCTCGGGGTCATCACCCGTGTCCCCGGCCTGATCATCTTCGGGGACTTCGGAATCCTGGGTCTCAGCGTCACCGGCCAGGCTTCGCCGACCGTGTTTGCGCAACAGCTTTTCTTCGCGTTTCTTTTGCTTTTTCAGTTCTTTCTGACGTTTCTTGAACTTGTAATTTGATCGCGCCAAAGGTCTGCCTCCTGGGGTTTGGGCCCAAAAAAACAGCATCGCTCCGTGCGGCAGAGCGATGCTGTTTTCTCGGCGAAGGTGTGGACTAGATTACCGTTACATTGGCGGCGGCCGGGCCTTTGGGGCCTTCCTGAATGTCGAAGGAAACCCGTTCGCCCTCTTTCAGAGACCGAAAACCGGTGGCGTTGATTGCCGTGTGGTGGACGAAGACATCCGGACCGTCCTCCTGCTCAATGAATCCGAAGCCCTTTTGGTCGTTGAACCACTTAACCGTGCCTGTTGCCATGCTGCCATCCTCCTTGTGAAATGATAGAAAAATGTTTCGTAATGGAGGATGCCTTTTACCGGTAACATCCATTTACACCCAATCGGGGGGCCCGGACGGTATTCCATCATGGGATCGATTTGCGAGAAAAATCGGCCGCGCCAGCAATCATCCGATCGCTACGGCGTTATCCGGAGATGAAATGTAACGTGGATGGGTACAAATAAAGAGGTGTCCTTCATAACGAATTCAACGCCACCCCCGCCGCCCTTCACGTCGGCGACGATGGATGATCGTTTGAACGATAGGCTTAATTGGAAAAAAAGGCAAGACAAAATCGATCGCCCCGCTTCACGGGTCCACCATGTCCGCAGGAGATCTTAAACGGGCGATGGTGCCACAGCGGCCGGACGATGCGGATCATAAGGAGATTCGCTACTTGACATCCCCTTGTATTGTTGGCAAAAAATTTTCACCGCGGATTACCGCCCAGACACCGGGGTTGAATCTGACACCGTCCGCATCCTTAAAAATAACCGTTGCACGCGTGCCCGCTAATCTGTGCCTGATCTTTTCAGGGGGATGCTGGAATGCAATGCCCACAATGTCGGTCTGACAATCCGGAAGGCGCCCGTTACTGCAACCAGTGCGGGGCCTTTCTGGACGCGTCCAGCCCTGTCAGTCCACCGCCGCAGACCTTTGAAGAAAAAATCGAAAAGATCCAGCGCTACCTTCCACAGGGCCTCACCGAAAAGATCCTCAGCCAGCGGGACCGCATCGAGGGGGAACGGAAAAACGTTACCGTCATGTTCTGCGACATGGAAGGTTTCATGCCGCTGGTCGAACGGCTCGGTCCTGAAGCCGCCTACACCATTATGGACGAGGTCTATGAAATTCTGATTCAGCAGGTCAACGATTTTGAGGGCACGGTCAACGAAATGACCGGCGACGGGATCATGGCCCTGTTCGGCGCTCCAATCGCCTTGGAAGAGGCCCCCCAACGAGCGCTATGGGCCGCCCACGCCATTCATCGGGAAATGGCGACCTTTAACAAACTCCAAAAGAACCTGGCCCCAATCCGCATGCGGATCGGCGTCCATGCCGGCCCGGTCGTCGTAGGCACACTGGGCAATGATCTGCGGGTGGAGTTCAAAGCGGTGGGGGACACGGTCAACCTGGCGTCGCGCATGGAGCAACTGGCCGAACCGGGAAGCACCTATGCCACGCAGGAAGTCTACAAACTGGCCCGGGGAATGTTCGAATTCGACGACCTGGGCCCCAAGGTCGTCAAGGGCCGGGGCCATAGTATTCAGGTCTACCGCGTACGTCCCAGCCAAACGGATGTTTACCGCCCGCGGCCGGGCACAGAGCGAATGATTTTTTCGGTCATGGTGGGACGTGACGACAAGCTGGACAAACTCGAAGGGCAGGTAGACAAACTGATCGCCGGCACGGGCGGGATTACCAACATCATCGGTGAGGCCGGGATCGGCAAGTCACGCCTGTTGGCCGAGTTGAAAAAGCGCCTGGCGGCCCGGCAGGTCTTGCTGCTGGAAGGGCGGGCGGTCTCCATGGGCCGCAACCTGAGTTTCCATCCCATGATTGATCTGATGAAACAATGGGCCCGGATCAAGGTCGACCACAGTTCGGGTCAAGCTTTCGGCCGGCTGGAGAAAGCCATCCATAAGTTATTCAACGACGAGGCCGGCGAGGTGCTGCCATTCGTGGCCACCCTGATGGGCATGGACCTGCCTCAATCATACGACGCTCGGCTGCAGGGCATTGAGGGTGAGGCGCTGGAGAAACTGATCCGCAAGAATATGCGGGCCCTGCTGATCCGCATGAGCGCTGAACGCCCCCTGGTTGTTGTAATCGACGATCTGCACTGGACCGACGAGAGCTCGATTGCGCTGCTGGAATCCCTGTTCCGCCTGGCGGCCGACGAACGAATTCTGTTTATAAACCTGTTCCGGCCTGGGTACGCCGGCACGGGCCAGCGCATTCTCGCTTCCAGCAAAGCCAATCCGTCGATCGTCCAATCGGACATCGTGCTGGAGCCATTGGACGCGCGGGCCAGTGAAAAACTCATTGCCAACATGCTGAATCTGCAGGGCCTGCAGCATGCCGTTGTCAGCCAGATCGTGAGACGGGCCAGCGGCAATCCTTACTTTATCGAAGAAGTCGTGCGTTCGTTCATCGACGATGGGGCCGTGGTGGTGCGGGGCGGGAAGTTCGAGGTAACGCCCAAGTTAAGCCAGATGACCGTTCCAAACACCATCAGTGACGTATTGATGGCCCGCATCGACCGGCTGGAGGAGGATACGCGCAACCTGCTCAAAGTGGCCGCCGTGATCGGCCGCAGCTTCTTTTACCGGATTCTCTCAGAGGTGGCCGGTGCGGTCCACGATCTGGACCAGCGCCTGAATTACCTGAAAGAAGCACAGTTGATCCGGGAGCGGCAGCGAATGGAGGAGCTGGAGTATCTCTTCAAGCACGCCCTGGCCCAGGAAGCAGCGTACGCTTCGATCCTGCCCGAAAAACGCAAAGCCCTGCACATGAAGGTGGCCGACACCATCCAGGTCGTTTTCGCCGAAAAACTGCACGCATTTTACGGCATGCTGGCCTACCACTATAGCCGGGCGGAGCATCTGGACAAAGCCGAGGACGCCCTGATCAAAGCCGGTGAAGAGGCGCTCAAGACCTCGGCTTCCAGTGAAGCGCTGCACTACTATCGGGAAGCGCTCTTTCTCTACCAGCGTAAAGCCGGCGATGCGGCCGATTCGGTCAAAGTGGCCCTGCTGGAAAAAAATATCGCACTGGCCTTCTACAACCGCGGGCAATACGAAGAAGCGTTGGAATATTTCGACAAGGCCCTGAGCGACTATTGGGGACGCCCCGCACATCATTTCCTGACCTCGGCCCTCGTTCTCCTCTCCGGGCTGTGGCATCTTCTGGTCAGCTGCTATCTGCCGTTGTTCAAGTTTCGCAAATCTCCGACCGCCCGGGATAGGGAGGCCCTGGATCTATACTTCAAAAAGATGAAATGCCTGAGTATCCTTGCGCCCAAAAGATTCTTCATCGAATCGATGCTTTTTTATCGACGCACATCGCGCTTCGATCTGAATAAGATTGAGGGGGGCTTTGGCCTCTACGCCGGGGCCAGTTCACTCTTCTCCTTCAGCGGGACTTCGTTCCGGCTGAGCCGCCGTATTCTCGAGTTCATCCGCCGCCGCATTGACCGCAAGGATAGCCGATCCTATATCATCTTTCATTTCTTCGAACTGCTCCACCAGTTCTTGGCTGGCCACTGGCGTGTTATTAGGCCCATGGACGAGGATCTGCTCGAAGATAACCTCAAGATGGGCGAAATCTTCTGGGCTTCGATGCCCCTGCACTGGCATGGTCTGCGTTATCTATACCAGGGCGCTCCGGATGCGGCCCAGCAGGTTGTGCACCGCCTGGAGGAGATTTCCGATGCCTATGAAAACGAAATGGCTCTGCTGCTGAAGTATCTCCTGAACACCAATGTTCTTCTGGGATGCGGTAAATTGTCGCAGGCCATGGACGAAATCGAGCGGGGGATCGATTTTGCACAGAAAACCAACAACGGCCTGGCCCTGATCCATTTGCTGGGCTGCAAAGCCCAGGTCCACCTCCAAATGGAAGACCGGGCGGCCGCCGAAAAAATCATGGAACAGGCCTCGCATATCCGCGGCGGTCTGAGGCCTGTTCCCTGGCAGTTGTCGAGTTTCCTGAAAACCAGGGCGTGTCTAGATCTTTACCGCCTGAGAGAAGAAACCCGCAACGGGACGAAGCCCTCGGCACTTAGATACCGCGAAAGAGCACTGCGCGCCAGCCGTGCCTTTTTAAGGCAAACCCGACGCGTGGCGCAGCACCGCACCGAAGCCCTGCGCCTGCGGGGCGAGTATTGCTGGTTGGTCCGGGAACCGAAGCAGGCCCTCAAATGGTGGCGCAAGTCCATCCGTGAAGGTGAACGACTCGGCGCCGGCCTCGAACTGGCACGCACGCATTTCACGGTCGGCCGTTACCTGCTCACACCGCAGAGCCCCTACCAGGCGCTGGATGGCGTCAACGCCCCCGTCTACCTCCGCAAGGCGCAAGAACGCTTTGAAGCCATGGGCCTGGAGCGGGACTTGGATCAACTGAGCCGCCTGGATATACCGTGAGAGTGGCGCCGCGATGAATGCGACCGTACCGAATCATCAACCCGACGGCCCGCCGCCACCCCGCTTCGGCCGCATAAGTCCAGTGCCGGCGCGTGAAGCCTTTCGCCACGTTTTGAACCAGGAGATGATTGATTTCCTGCGCTCCTTGCCCCGCTCGACGCATGCGGATGCCGTTGTCTTCTTCATGCAACACCTCGGGACGGCTTTTATACCGGTCTTTGATTTTTTTCGCCATTACCATGCCCCGGCCTGGTCGATTCTTTACTGGATGGCGCAACGGGATGCCCCCAATCCCCTACCGGCCCAATGTTACGACCACGCCCGCAGAGCCCACGCCATGGCTTTGTTTCTCCACCCCCTGGACGATCACCTCAACGACGGTCAACTGCCGCCGACCCACCTGCACCTGCTCCTGCGCAGCCAGGCTTGGCGGATAATGCTCGACGCCTTGGAACCGCTGGCCAGCAAAGTGGTGGGGGGGCAGGCCGTTGTCCGGCGTTTTCTCGACGATTACTATGCTAGTATCGCCACACCGCCGGCGCTTGCCACACTGGATGGCTATTGTACCCATTTCCGCCAACAGATGGCCACCTGGCTGATCGTACCGGTACTGCTGGCCCGCTGGCAATCAGCGGCCCCTGCGTTGGCTGAGACGCTCCAGCACGCCTATGGGGCATTTGGGATTGCCTGGCGGTTGCTCGATGACTGGCAGGATATCGCACCGGATCGGCGCAGTGGCGCGCCCTCGGCCGTCTATTACGCTTTACCCAAAGATCTACGCGGGGACTGGCGGTTGCCGACGGAAGGGTCGGCGAGCGGTCAGGACCGCGTGGCGGACTGCCTGATGACGGGCCTGATTCAGGACACGATCCGAAAAAGGATTTATCAGGAGTTGGCTCTGGCGGCCGAGTTAGTGGCCCCCCTCGGTATGGGGGGCCTGACGAGCGAGCTGCACGCCATGGCCCACCCCTTCCGCTATGAGGCTGGCCGCCTATGATCCCTCAAGTCGCCGACGTCCGCCCGGCGGGAAGACCGTCGCGAAATCTGGGCCTTGAATTGACCACGCACTGCAACAGTCCGTGCCGGCATTGTTTTGCACGGGCCGGCCGGGAACATGACGCCAGCCTGGCGCCGGAACTCGCGCATGCCATCTGGGCCGAAGGCTACAGGTCCGGCTACCGGCACCTGCATTTGACCGGGGGCGAACCATTGCTGTGGCAAGGGCTCTTTGATCTGCTGGAAACCGTGTTCGCCAGGGGAGGGCGGAGTGTGTTTCTTAACTCCAACGGAATGCTGTTCTCCGCGGATGTTGTCCGGCGGCTGGCCTGTCACGATGGCCTGGCGGTTTCGGTCAGTCTGCAGGGCGAGGCCCAGCAGCACGATCGCATGCGTGGCGCCGGCTCCTATCGCAAGGCCCGGCGCGGCATCCTGGCCGCCCTCGAGGCGGGTCTGGACGTAACGGTATTCATGGTCGTTGGCCGAAGCCTGTTGGCCGATTTAGCCCCCTTAGTGGTGCGCGTTTTTGAAGAATTCCCTGGCATTAACCGTGTGACTTTGATACAGATGTTACGGACCCGCGAAGATGTCTTCGATCTATCAGAAGAACTTCTCGACCCGGATGGCTTTCTCAGACTTGTTCGGACGGTTGCCAGCTTAAACCTCTTTGGTTTAAAAACCGATGTGCTCAATGCCCCCCTGGTCAACGTCGCGGCTGAATTGCTGCATATGCCCTGGATTCCACCGTCACAGCCGCTGCATCGACCGGGGAGGCTCATAATCCGTGCCAATCGCGACATTACTCTCGCGCACTCGACGCTGGAACGCTTCGGTCGCTACCAGCCCGGCATGATCGACCAGGTCTTGAATTCCCGGCCCTATCGTCAGGCCGTGGCCTCCGACGAAGAGACTTGCCCCGCATGCCGGTTTGTAAACCACTGCCGGGCCCACCACCTGTTCCGGCCCTGGGCCGCGGCGGAGCATTCCGGGCCACGTTTTTGCCAGGCCGTCCTGTCCCGCATCCAACGCGGATGAAGGCAAGGCGGCCGGGACGGCCAGCCGGAACCGATCGCGTGTGATGTGAAGCAAGGCCCTCTCACAGAGGGGCCTTAGGATGATGGCCGCTGCCGCAACGGCGGCGGCGCGTATGAAAGCCGGCCAAACCTACAATTCAAAAGGAGGAGATGAGATGGCAGGCATTCTTGACTTTTTGACCGATGTCGGGGGCAATCCCGAGCTGGCGGGAAAATTCATGGGTATCGTCGCCAGTCCGGACTGCACTCAGCAGGAGCTTATGGACTTCTTCAAGGAGAATCACTATGCCGATGTTTCAGACGCCGATGTCGGTAAAGTGATGGAACAGCGGGAGAAGATCCAGAGCGATTTCAACATGCCGGGCAACGTGGACTACTGAGTCCCACCTTCTTCGCGGGAACACGTCCCCGGTCATTCCGTTCGATGCAATGGGCCGGGCCACAGGCCGGTGCCCCCGAGCTTAAAACCACAATTCGGTGGTGGCCAGGCGGTGGCCCGGGGCCGAGAAGAAAACCGAAAGTTTGTAGGTTGCGCGCCGTTTGGGGTCCTGCGCATCAGGTGGCAGGGCGTCCAGGATGCGCAATGGAATGGCCAGGCGTGTTCCCGACGGTTTCACCGTCAGCAGACAATCTCCCTCATACCATACCGACAAGACGCCATCCTGAGGACAGGTGTTCATGTTCACAACCATGATATCCGCGATGATGCGGGCCCGCACCCGAAGGGCCAGCGGCGGATGGCCCCAGATCTGCAAAGTCGGATCACCGACCACGTGATAGATTTCAAAATGCTTCTGAGTATTTGCATTTAGGCCGTGCGCAACCAGCAGGTAGGCCTTGGCATAGTTCATGATATCGCCCATCCGGTAATATTTCACGGGCAGTCGTATCGTGGTGACCGGATAGGTCGGAATCAGGCCGGGCCAGATCGCGTCGAAAAGGGCCTTGATCATGCTGTCGTTGCGCCAGGCGCCGGAGAGTTCGGTGGCGGCGATCAGGGACGGCGCCCCCCCGTCCAGTGCCAAAATTTCTTCGGCAAAACTCACCCGGCCCCCGTCAAAACTTCCGGTCCGACAATTGATACTGAAGAAAATGGACGGGTTGGAGCTCGAAATTCTAACCAGGTCTTGGGTTTTGAGCGGCGGGTTCCGCCAGCCCCCCTGGTCCCCGTGGCCGCGGTGGCCCATGATGAGCTGTCCGGCATTGATCCGGTCGACCAGCCGCTTGGTGGCAACCGCACCGTCCCGCTTGTCGATGAGCGCCTCCCGAACTTTCAACGGCACAGGTGTGCCGTCGGCATAGCGTGTCGGCTGGCGATTGTTGGTCACATAGACGCGGTGAACATCGAACCCGTGGGAGACCATGTGGGTTCGGACGGATTCCATTGTTTTCAGGTAGGACTTGTCGGCACGACCGTCCTGTCGGCCCTTCCGGTCACGATCTTCGAAATAGGCGGCTACGGTCATGCGGCGGTAGTATTCCGTGTCCTGCGGGGGATCCATTTCATAGCGGATGATCTGGTCCACCACCGCGTTTCCCTCCTTCTCCGTCGGGGCGGGAATGCGGCCGCCGGCCACCCAGGGCATGAGGCACTCATCCCCCTGGGCGTCGCGGTGGGTGAAATAATAGTGGTCGGTCGTGTCGAACAGGGGGGCGGTTGTACCAGGCCGTTGACGTTCTTCGGTCGGGATCGTGTCGATGTCGCCGAACAGCAGCGCATAACGCAGGGGCGAGCGGGGCACCCGGCGTCGTGCACGGATGTAGGATTTGATTTGGCGAACTTGGTCCGTCCGGCTGTCCCGATCCGTGTCACAGATGGCGCCGACCGGGACGATGGTGGTCTCCAGACCCAGTTTCTGTTTCCAGGCCTGCAGTCTGCGGGCCGGTTTCGCAAGGTCCGGTCCGTGAATGATCAGAAACTCCGCAAGAGGATAAAGGTCACGCGGCGGTTTGCCAACCGGCGTGGGCGGCAGCCGGTCATCGAAGGCTTTACGGCCAGGATTGTAGAGAAAGTTACCGAATCCTTCCAGGTTGCGGGAGCGATCCAGATATGTCCACAGGGGAACCTCACCACCGGCCGCTTCCTCGAAATCACCGATCAGTTCCTCTTTGCGCAGCTTGATCGTTACTTCGATATTGCTGTAGCAGCGCAGCATTTCCCGAACCGGGTTGTATTGAAGGGGCCGCACATGGAGGCAGACGACCCGATAGCCGTCCATGAACAGGGGCGCGCTCATCGTCACCAGTTCTTCGGGGTAAAACTGGTCCTTGCCGTAGGCGGCATCGTCGAACTCGACTTCCCAGGCCTGCTGATCGGTCACATTCTCCTGGGCCGGCCGGATGCGCATGTTGCGGCGGCGTCGGAAAGGGCCTTTCTTGACCTGGATCAAAGGGTGGTGGCCCGGTGGGATCTGAACGAAGCGGCCGAACGAGGGCAAGAGGGGTTTGCCGCTTTCGGAGAGAAAACCGGTGCCCGCGATGCCGACCTCGTTGTGGAAGGCGCTGCGGTCACCCGGACGGGCTTTCTTCTTTCCGGGGGCATGGGAGAGGCGGAAACCCGGGAAGGTAAAGGCCAACCGAATCGTGTCGGCGGTGGTCGTCATCGTGATGATGGGTTTTTCGCCGTGGTGGTCGAGATCAAACCCATCCGGGAGTCCCTGGGCGTTTAACGTTTTGAGACCGGCCATCCTGACCTCCTTGCAAGTGGGCCTTTCACGGCCTATTGAAGAAGTCCCGTCGCCGGGTCCGGCACCCGACGGCCCGGGTACGATGCGGTACCGGGCCGGCTCTTCGCTTCAAAAGAGCCAGAGTTTCCAGCCCCGCTCGGCATACCATGCAAGCTTGTCCTGCTCGGTCCGGGCCAGTTCCGCCGGCAGGTTCGCCCGACGCGCCTCGAGGTTGCGCAACATGGCCGGCACTAGCTCACGGGCGCGGCGGCGCAGGTTATATAAACGGGTAATCATTTCCCGAGGCGTGCAGTTTCGGTTCAGATGCGTGAGATAATCGCGCGGGGCCTCGGAGGCGACCTCAAGATCCACATAGGTCTTGGAGCGCAGTGACCACTGGAACCAGTCCGTCAGGTTCTGGAGCAGAATTTCAATATCCCACTTTTGCGGGTGGCGATGCAAGGGGCTGCCGGGTAGAACATGCAGATTTTCGATCCAGTAGACAAACCCGCCCGCTGCCACCACACGGTCCAGGAGGTTCAGGGTGGCCTGATGGTCCGCGGCCGTCTCCCCCGGTAGGTTGCCGATCCAGGCGGTGGCCACCAGTCCCCCGGCCTCGGCCACCTGCGCCACACTGGACATGATCTGGCGGGCCGACGAACGGCGGCCGATGCGCTTGAGCAGGCGGTCCGAGCCGCTCTCGCATCCCATGGTGAAGCGCAGAAAGCCGGCCGCAATCATCCGGTCAAGCAGACCGCGGTCGGCAAAAATCATGGGGTGGGTTTCGAGTTCGAAGTACAAATCAAAGTCCGCCCGGATGATTTCCTCGATCAATGCCGTCATGTAGCCCATGTCCAGGAAGTGGTTCTCACCCATGAAGACGCCGCGGATACCCCTTTGCTGAAAAAGTTCGAGCTGCACCAGAATTCGCTCGATCGGCATGGTCCGGAAGGCACGGGGGTTGATGGCGCGGTTGTTGGCGACACAGTAGGCGCAGGGCTCAGGGCAGATCCCCCGGGATATGTTCATGAAGCTGCGCGGGGGCCAGAGAAGGCCCTCGAAGGGCGCTGCTCCGGGATCGAGGATAGGCATGGCCGCCATATCCAGGAGGGTCTCGGCGCGAGGCGGGTTGTGGCGGAGGGCGCCCCCGGCCCCCCGACTCGCCACCCCATCGATGGTCCCCAGCGCGTCCCGGCCGGCGGCTTGCGATGCTTCGACCACCCGCCGAAAACTCGCTTCGCCTTCGCCCAGGACGACGCCGTCGATGGCCGGGGAGGCCTCTAAAAATTCCTGCCAGCAGGCGGTGGCCATGTACCCGCCCACCACAATCGTGCTTGTCGGAAAGATGCGCCGGTAGACGCCGGCGACATGGACGGCGCCGCCGGCGTACAAATAGAAATGGGCCTGCAGGCCGCAGACCCGGGCCGGGTATTGCTTCAATACCGCTTCGACAGGACTCTCCATCCGGTCGACGGGCAGGCCCAGTTGCTTCAGGGCATGGAGTGCCTGCGGCAGGTGCACCACCCGCACCTTGAAACCGCTGTCGTGCAGATACTGAGCCAGATGGACGATGCCCAGCGGGGTGATCATGGAAAGGTCCTGATAGGCTGTATCGTTCGGGGAAGGCAGCGGCCGGTCGCCGGGCCCATAGTTGTAGTGGGGCGAGATCAGCACGACATCATACATGTAGAACTCCTAGCGCCGTTTCTGTTTGCGGGCCCAGGCGGCGTGTTTGCGTATGCGGGGATCGGCGTTGAGCTGTGCCCGGGTGCGGAAACGCCGGGCCAGCGTCATTTCGTCATATAGATCATGAATGCCGTCGTGGCACAATCGACAGACCTCGATGCCTCGTGCCAATTGGGAGCGGGTATACTTTTTTTTAAAGTGCATCCGCCGATGCACCTTGCGCGGTATCAGATGGTGAAAGGTCATCTTGCCTGACCGGCCGCACAGCGCGCAGACCCTTCGCCGGGATGCCTCAGCAAGGGTCGGCCGGTCGATTATCGGGCCGGAGCGCATTAAAAAGCTTCCGGGGTGGCCTGGCCCCGCGTGGAGAGATAGCAGTGCCAGAGTATCCGGGCGGCTACCGCGCGCCAGGGGCGCCAGCGGTCGGCGATGGCGGTCAAGGCGGCTTCCGACGGCGAGCCCTTCAGGTTTTTAAGGGATTTGAGGGCGCTATTCAAGGCCAGGTCCCCCCGGGGCCAGATGTCGGGGCGCTTCAAGGCCATCAGCAGATAGATGTCGGCGGTCCAGGGACCGATGCCCTTGATCTGCATCAGCGCCTGTCTTACGGCGGCGTCAGGCATTTCCGGGAGGGACTTCAGCCGCAGACGGCCCGTGGCGATGGCCTCGGCCAACGACCGGGTGTAGGCGCTTTTCTGACGTGTGAGGCCGGCCCCACGCAAGGCCCCCTTCTCGAGCCGCCTGAAGCGGGCGGGGGAGAAGGGCACGACCATGACGGCCAGCCGTTCGAAGACCGCCCGGGCCGATGCCAGCGAAACCTGCTGCTCCAGAATGATCCGGACCAGGGTCGCAAAGCAGGCTTCCCGGCGCCACAGGGGCGGTGGGCCGTGGTGTGCGATCACCCGTGCCAGGTCGGCGTCGCGCGCCGCCAAGATCTGCAGGCCGTCTTTGAACGTGAGCGCGGTCAGCGGCGGCGGGATTGCCGCTGCAAGGTTTCGATGCGCCGATCCTCCGGAAGAGGCCGCTAATGGTATTTGAATGTTCAATGGCCTTGACGCCTTCAATCGCAGCGCCGGTCAGACGGAAGCGGACGGCATACGGCGGGGCCGCGACGGGTTCGGTCTGTTCCGCCCCTTCCCTTTGGCCCGACCGTCCGGGTCACTGGTCCGGCCGTGAAAGACAGCGGGCCGGTTTTGAAATTGGCGGGAGAGGTTCTGTCCAGGCGCGTCATTTTTGACCTATACGCCGGCCGGGTTAAATGGCGGCGTGTGATTTAGAGATTATGATAACGTCCCGGTCGACGATGTCCAGCCGGGCGCGCCAGTGGGCGGCCAGCCAGAC
>JAAUXW010324465.1_pt1 | contig 13928 bp, 14 predicted proteins | sample 7278141 | NCBI WGS metagenome assembly JAAUXW01 (sample SAMN14350115, study PRJNA611818) | marine sediment metagenome | isolation source: surface marine sediment (2.1m) | place: French Polynesia: Moorea | collected 2018-08
CGCGCGATGTCGTCAACCTCGTGAGGTTGGCCTTTAAGGAGTTTTTCAAGCACCGGACGGATCCGCGGGAAGGCAATGCTGGCCTTGTCCGGCCCCTCTTGGGACAAGCCCGAAGCGTGCCACTGGAACGCTGTGATCAGCCGTTTGCGCGTCACATCGATTCGGGCGATGAAACCGTATTGCCCTTCCGAGATCAGACCGATTTTCTCCAGAACACTCCCAATGGTTTTACCGCCCAGGCCGCCATTGGACGCCTGATACATATCGGTCAGGGCCATGACGAGTTCGATCAGGTCCTGTTTTTCCTGAAGGGCCTGCAGGGTTTGGCGGCGATCGGTGACATCACCGATTTCCATCCGAATCCGCGCTGCATCATCGTCGGGGCCGCGCAGCCTTCGCAGGACCAGCTGCGCGTGGATAACGCTGCCGCCGCGGGTGGGTTTGAGCTCGATTTCAAGATTCTGGCGGCGGGAGGAGCGGATCAGCTCGTTCCAATGGGAATAATAGAGCACCAGATCGTCGACCTTGACGAAGAGTGTAAAGGGTTTGCCGAGCAGGGTGCCCTCCTGGGGCGCAAGCAGGTCCGTTGCAACGGCGTCGGCCTCCAGGATGAGGCCGGCCCGGTCCAGGAGCAGCGTACCGACGTCCGCCAGGTTGCGACCACACTGGCCGCAGAATTTGAAAAAAGGTGGATTGATGGTGCCGCAACCGGAACAGACGTTCTTGAGCTGGTGACCGCAGCCCCCGCAAAAATTCTGACCTTCGGCTATGGCGGCGTTGCACTTAACGCATTTCATAGGGCTATTATTATGCAAACCGGCCCGCAAGTGCAAGCACTGCCAATAAGCCACCGTCGCGGGAAGCGCGCTGCCGCGTTGGATCATGGAGGTCCGTTGCCCCGCCCTCTGTCATTTCCTTTGTCATACCGCCCCAGAGCTGATAAAAGGCCCTCTAATGAACTTGGCAGCCTTATGCAAAATGGTCCTCGTGATAGGGTTTTTGACGTCTGCGGCAACCCTTTGGGCCCAAGGGGGGACGAGTCCTGAGCAGGCTTATCGCCAGTACATCAACGCCCTTTATCGCGCCGATCCGGATCAAGCCCTGGCCGTCATTGCCGGACGCCCGGACCAGATCGAATTTATCCGCGTCTTCCTGACCTGCCTGGATGCCAGCAATGCATTCCGCCAGAAATATATTGCGGCCTACGGCGCCGCCGAATGGGCCAAGTTCAGACAGGATGAACCGGAGGCTGGTGTTCCCGCCTTTCACTTGCCCGACCCTATCCCGTTGAATATTTACCGTCGCCTTCTAAAGCAGAGCCCCACGCCCGACGGACGTGATTACGTCGTTTCCCAGGAAAACGGCGAAATGCGAATCATCTACAGAAACGGCAAGTGGTATCTTGCTGCCGCCTCCTTGGGTATCGAGGGAAGGGCTTCGCAATATGAGATCCTAACCGCCGTGCTGCGTGAATATCAGGGCCGGGTTGGTGCGCCCGAGGAAACGCCTGCTGGACTGCGGGTGGCCATGAAGCAGGATCTCGGTCGAACGGGCCAGTGGTGAGAAAACACCGCCCCGAAAGTTGCCTGTGCGGAAAAAACCCGATTCGATTTGCATACCGCAACCCAGGAGGATTACATGGCAATCAAACTGGACTTCAACCGCAAGGTGGTGGTGGTCGTCGGGGGCACCAGCGGGATCAATCGTGGCGTGGCCGAATGCTTTGCGGCGCACGGCGCCAATCTTGCCGTGGCCAGCCGCAACCCGGCCAAAGTGAATGAGACAATTACCGCCCTGGAGGGTTTGGGGGCGCAGGCCACTGGCTTTCAGGCCGATGTTCGTGATTTCGATGCCCTTGAAGCCGGCATCCGTGATGTTCATGCCCGCTGGGGCGATTTCGACGTCGTCGTGTCCGGGGCGGCCGGCAATTTTCCGGCCCTCACCCGGGACCTGTCAATCAACGGTTTCAAATCCGTCGTGGATATCGATCTCTGCGGCACCTTTCACGTTATGAAAGCCATATGGCCCTGCCTGAAAAAACCTGGTGCCAGCGTGATCAACATCTCGGCGCCCCAGGCGTTTACTCCCATGCAGGCCCAAATCCACGTCTGTGCCGCCAAAGCCGGCGTAGATATGGTCACCCGCACACTGGCCCTCGAATGGGGAGAGCAGGGCGTGCGGGTCAACTCCATCGTTCCAGGCCCGATCGACGGCACCGAGGGCATGGCGCGGCTTGCCCCCAATCCCGAACTGCGTGCCCGGACTGCGGCCGGAGTGCCCCTGGGCCGGCTCGGCACACCGGCGGACATCGGCATGGCCTGTCTCTTCCTGGGGTCAGATCTGGCCGGCTACATCAGCGGCGCCGTCCTGCCCGTGGATGGGGGATGGTCCCAAAACAGCTGCGGCGGAATGAGCGCGCATCTTGCCAAGCTGATGAGCGACGTCGCCGAAAGGGCATGATCCTGCCGACGCTCCACACACCGTCCTTTCCGAATTTAATTCGAGGAGGTATCACCCATGCCCCCGCCCATTCGCCGTTTGTTCCGGCAGCTAGTCGGCAGCGGCCTGCTGCTGACGGTTCTATCGGGTGCGGCGGTGGGCGGCGGTCCGACGACCCACTTGAAGGACGACTTTGAAACCGGTCCGCTGGCGGCGATCTGGTCGACCGTAAACCTTCCTCCGGGCGCTCTGCGGTTTATCTCGGCCCCCACGCGCAATGGGCGGGGAGCGCTTGAAATAACCCTCCGTCCAGGGGCGCGGGCCGACGTCGGTCGTGACCAACAAGCGGTCGAACGGGCTGAATTGAGGGAGGCCCCGGCCATTCGTCTGCAAATGGGAAGGGAGGCCTGGTATGCCTTCTCTTTCTGGTTGCCACCCGATTTCCCCATTGTCGACAACCGGCTGGTGATTGCCCACTGGAAGCAGGCTTGCCGCAATTGTCGCCTGAAACGCAGCCCGATGCTCGCTCTGCGCTACCGCAACGGGGTGTTTCAAGTCGATGTACAGCGCCGACGTGGGAAACGCCGGATATTCAGCCAGGCCATGGATCTTCGCAACCAATGGGTGGATATGGCGGTTCACATCCGGCCAGCATGGGATGAGGGTGGTGGTGTTCAAGTCTGGAAAAACGGCCGTCTGCTGGCCGCATATGAGGGCGCGCTGGGATATGCCGATGACAAGCGCGAGATCTACTTCAAAATGGGACTCTATCGCGACCGCATGCGCGAAACGATGCGCATCGTCTTGGATCGTTTTCGTCGGGGAGACAGCTATGTTAGCGTGGCCGTACCCTCGGTGGATTGAAGTTTTCCACCAGGCGGCTCAGCGAGTATGGGCTCATGAGGCCGGATTTGCCCGGGCTTTCAGCCGGGCGATCAACTGATCGAGCGATTCGCTTAAAAGCAGCCAACGAAACTGGGCCCGGTAATTTTTGATGGCACTCACCCCCATGACGCTGATGTCATAAATTTTCCAGCCGGCCTGGCGCTTGATCATATGGACGCTGAACGGGAATTTGCGCCCATGCCAGATGACATAAGCCTCCACCACGGCCCTGGAGGGGGATATGATCTGCTGTCTTTCGTAATTGAGCCTTTGGCCTTTGTAACGTTCCAGCAGGCGCGGCACGTAGGCGCGACGCAGGAAATCGGTGAAAGCGACGGAAAAGGCTTCGCGCTGCCGGGGGGTGAGCTCGTCCCAGTACGATTTAAGTACCAGTCTAGACATGGCAGGATAATCAAAAAGCTGCTCCGACAGCCGCCAGAGTTTTTCTTCCTTCTCCGCCCGGCGGTTTGGGCTCATCAACTCAGGATCGTCCAGAATTCGGATGCCTTCATCCACTTTGGTGCGCAATGTCTCCAGCGCCTCACCATCGTCGGCCATCGCCGCTGGCAGCACTCCCTGGGACAGCATCATGCAGATCACAATGATTGTGGTTATGGTTTTGAAGCTATTTTCCCCCTCGTGAATTGACCGGCTTTAGAAGGCGGCAGCGCCACCTAAATCCATCGCAGTTTGATCAATAGCTTGTAGATGCGCTCAAACATCCTGCCATAGGGCGGATAAAGAAAGGCCGCCCCCAAGGGCCAGGCGGCTTGCCGAAAAATCGGCCTGAGTTTGGATAGTTCCAAAAAGCCTTCGAAACCATGGTATTGACCCATGCCGCTGTTGCCGACTCCGCCAAAGGGCATGTCATGCTGGGCCACATGCATGGCGCAGTCATTAATGCTGACGCCGCCGGACATGGTTTGACCGACAACCCTTTGCTGCAGGCGCGCGTCATGGGTGAAAAGGTAGAGCGCGAGCGGTCGTTCATGCGCGTTGACATAAGCCAGCGCCTCATCCAGGCGCCGGTAGGTCATGATGGGCAGAATGGGGCCGAAAATTTCACTCTGCATCAGCGCCATTTCGTCGCTGATCCCCCGAACCAGGGTCGGGGGAAATTTGCGGGTGTCTGCGTCGGGTTTGGCGCCGGGAAGCAGATTGATGATTTCGGCGCCCCGGGACCGGGCGTCCTCGATCAGGGCTGTCAGGCGCTTGAAACTTCCATCATCAATGATCGCCGTGTAATCGACGCTGTCCAGATCTGGATAACGGGCCGGCACGATGCGTTTGGCCGACGCACTAAATTCCTCCACGCGCCCGGCGGGCAGGAATAGATAGTCTGGTGCCACGCAGGTCTGCCCGGCGTTCATGAACTTGGCCTGGAGGATGCGCTCGGCGGCTGTGTCAATATTAAAGTCGTCGCAGACAATCGTGGGCGACTTACCGCCCAGCTCCAACGTCACGGGTGTCAGGTTGTCCCCGGCCGTCTTCATAACCGTTCGCCCTGACGCAGGCGATCCGGTATAGACAAGGTGGTCGAACGGCAGGGGGCTGAAATCGGAAGCGGCCACGCCTGGCAGGACCGCCACGAGGTCCTTGGGAAAGACGCGACTGAAAAGCGCATCCAAAAGGCGGCAGAGGTTCTGGGAATTGCTGGCCATCTTGATCATGCAGCGGTTCCCGGCCGCCAGCGCACTGGTCAGGGGGCTGATCACCAGAAAAAGGGGATAATTCCAGGGGGCGATAATGCCGACGACGCCTTTGGGCTGCGGCAGCACCCGGTTTTGGGCGCCGACAAAATGAAGGGCCACCTCACGTCGCTGGGGACGCATCCAATGGCGCAGATGCCGCCGTGTATAACGCAAACCGGTTACCGCCGGAAAAATCTCCAGGATTCTGGTCTCGTGTGGTGAACGGTGACCGAAATCCAGACGGATGGCCTCCGCTATGGCGTCTTGATTTGCGGTGAGGATAGCCTCCAAATTCTCAAGCCAGGCGATACGCACATCGATTGGCGGATAGGGCTGCCGGCGGCTGGCTGCCATCTGCTGGTCGAAAATATTCCTGGCTGGGGAACGGAAATTTAGGACTTCCGCCGTCTGATTCATTCTGTCTTCCTTGGTCAATCGCATATTTTGAAAAGAGGTAAGGCGCTTTTGGTGTTTTTCAAGGATGCCGCGCCAAATGCCAAAGGAGGATCTGACCGCCAATCCGTCGGGCGGGTCGTCGCACTCAGGCCAAAAAGGCCTAAAAAAAGCCGCCCGGCAGGGGGCGGCTTGAATAGTTGGCCTGTACTGACGGGCGGCTTATCGCCGTGAAGGTCGTTTGCGGCGCCGAAGCCCGGCCAACGCCAGAAGGCCCGGGCCCAGCAGCCAGGCCGTTCCCCCGATGGGGTTGGGGATCGTGGAAGCATATTCATCCGACCAGGTCCAACTGCTGAGGCCCGCATTCCAGTGGGCACTCCCCGAATCGACGATCGAACCATCCAGCAGAAAAGCAAATTCCATGGTGAAATCGGAATCGTGGCTCGCATCGACACTGAAACGGCCCCTGTTCCACCACCACGTACCGAACGCATCACCCGAGGCCGATAACAGGTCAGGACGCTCGATATCAATGTCCCAGCGGATGGATCCAATCCCAAATATGAAACCCCGCGAACTGGGCGCCTGGTTCCATCCCTCGAATGTGACGTCATCCGCGCCGCCATCCGCCAGGAACAGGTACACCTGATCCACGGCGAAATAACCATTGGACCCGTCGTAGTCGTAGTTCTGGAAGGTATCCAGCGTGGCCGCCCCGGCGGGCAGCGTCGAAACCAGCAGACCGAACAATATGATCGAAAGAATAGAATTTGCACGCATGGTCATTAGCTCCAAAAGGATCGGTTATGGGCCCGGGAGACGGCCCCTACACCCCGCGGCCCCCGCGTCGAACCCCCACCACGGCCTGAAGGCCCGAGGCCAGCAGCCAGGCCGTTCCCCCGATGGGCGTGGGTGTGGTGGCTGTGGCAATGCCGCCGTTTGCCCAGGCCAGTATTCCTTCGTCCCCGGTGGTCGGGGTCCAGGTGGCCGTATCAGAATGGTAGACGCCAGCTTGATCATCATAAAACATGAGATCAAACGCGAAATAGGACGTCGTTGCCAGGTCGTTGGTCAGCTGAATTTCAAATAGACCCCGGTAGTCGCCGGTAGCGCCGAACATGGCACCTGAGGCCTCCAGCTTGACTTTGTTCTCCTTGTCGATGGTCCACGTAATGGGGGGGTAGTACATTCCCCACATTGGATCGGTAACACCATCGCGGCTTGGCGGTGAAACCCAGCCGTCGAAATCGACGTCACCAGGACCATCGTCCGTGAGAAACAGGGCGACCTCTTCCGTCGCCACGAGATTCTTGAAATTCACGGTCCAGTTGTACGCATGGGCCTGGGGAGCCAGAAAGAGCAGTCCGAGCAGAATAACAGCGAAGTGTCGTCTCAACATGAGGTTTTCCTTTGGCCGAATCCGTATGAAATTTGTAACTTCTGGGTTATCCAAATGGACAACAAGCAAATACCGCGCCTTTTTAGGCCTGGTGGCCAAATTTTCCGCTCCATGCCGATCTATGTTTGACCAGCCATAATAAACAATTGATAATATTGTAGAATTAAAACATCTGCGTTTCTCGGTCGGTACCATGGCCGGCGGACCCGAAGCCGCCAAAGCATCATCGTATTTAACGCCGTTAAATTATTTAATGGTTTTTGGGGCGTCATCAATTAAAAAGTTTAATAGTCGAGGATAGCTGTTCGCGCCGGGATCGGCCGCCCGAAGCGCCTTGGGCTTGCGCCAGGCGGCAATTCACGGTAAGGGAGATGAATACATAGGATCGGCGCCGTGGTTAACGGCGCCCAAATATGAGTTATGCACTAGGCCATCGCCACCCAGACTCATCCGGGGTGGCGTTCGTGTTTGAGGAAAGGGACGATGAGGGCACGCCTTCTGGTGATCGACAACTACGATTCGTTCACCTTCAATCTGGTCCAGATGTTCATGCTCTACGACCTCGACATCCAGGTCTTCCGCGCGGATCGACTGTCACTCGAGACCGCCGAACAGCTGTCGCCGGACTACCTTCTCATCAGCCCCGGACCACGGGATCCGGCTCACGCCGGGCTTTCGATCCCCCTCATCCGGACCTGGTACCGGCGCATTCCGGTTTTAGGGGTCTGCCTGGGCATGCAATGTCTCAATGAGGTGTTCGGCGGCCGCACGGTGCGCGCCCCCCTGCCGCGGCATGGCAAGACCAGCCTCATCCGCCACGAAGGTCAGACCCTTTTTCACGGGCTTGCCAGCCCGTTCGAGGCGGCCCGCTATCACTCTCTTATGGTGGATGTGCGGTCGGAGGAATTGGAGATAACCGCCTTGAGCGACGACGACGTGCCCATGGGCCTGTCCCACCCGCAATACCCGCTCCACGGGGTTCAGTTTCACCCCGAAAGCTTTCTGACACTCGATGGGGGCATCATCGTCGAAAATTTCCTCGGGTTGGGCCCCCTCGGGCCTTCTCGACGTAGCCTCGAATCTGGCGTTGGGCCTGAAGCCCTGGCCCGCCTCACGATTCATTGATGGATGGATCTCGGATTGCCATGACCACGCTTCACACCTTATTGAAGGCGGCCGGCACGCTTCATGTCGCCAACCAGGAATTGGCCCAATCGCCGTCCCTGATGGATCTTGCCGCCCGCTGGGCCCATCAGGAAGGAACCGTCCTTTTGATGAGCGGCGGTCAGCTTGACAGCGCACGGCATCACATCCTCGGGGTCAAGCCCTGGCTTTCCCTCAAAGGCCGGGGACGCACCCTCGAGCTGACCATGGACGGCCGGGCCCACAACCTCGAGATGGACCCGCTCGATGCGGTCCGCGCCGTTACCGACCACTGCCAATGCCGCCTCGATACCGGGCATGACACGCCTCTGGCCGCCGGACTGATGGGGTATCTGGCCTATGATCTGAAAGATCAGCTCGAGGACCTGTCGCGCACATCGATTGACCGCTGGCGCCTGCCCCACATCTGCCTCTATGCGCCTTCCGTCATCGTGGTGCAGGATACGCACACCGGATTAACGAGCGTGCATGAATGCGGCCTTGGCGCCGATTCGGAAGCCCACGCCGGCAGCGGTCGTTTGGCCGCCGGCGAAGGGCAGGCCCTGCCGGACGAAACCTTTTCCATCGATGCCGCGGTCCGCGCCAATTTCGATCAGGACGGATACGAGGCCGCCGTGGAAAAAATCCGCAACTATATCGCCGCCGGCGATGTCTACCAAGTCAATCTCTCGCAACGGTTCGAAAGCCGTTTCGAGGGCAGCCCATTCGGTTTCTTCCGCACCCTCTTCGCGGCCAATCCGGCCCCCTTTTTTGCATACCTCAACGCCGGCGATCATACGGTTGTGTCCACCTCGCCGGAGCGGTTTATCAAACTGGACGGGTGCCGGGTCGAGACACGTCCGATCAAGGGCACGCGCCCCCGGCGTTCCGAGCCAGCGGCCGATCAGGCCATGCGCGACGAACTGCTGGCCAGTCCCAAGGACGACGCTGAACTCTCCATGATCGTGGATTTACTCCGTAATGACCTGGGTCGTGTCTGTCGAGGCGGCTCGGTGAAGGTGACCCGGCATAAATCCCTGGAAGCCTACGAGAATGTCTATCACCTCGTCTCCATCGTGGAAGGCGAGCTGGATCAGGATCAGGATGCCATCGATCTGATCCGGGCGGTATTCCCCGGTGGTTCCATCACCGGTTGCCCCAAGATCCGGGCCATGGAAATCATCGACGAACTGGAACCCGACCGGCGGCATGTCTATACGGGCGCCATCGGATACATCAGTTTTCATCGTACCCTGGATTTGTCGATTGCCATTCGCACCGCCGTGATTCATCGCCGGCGCATGACTTTTTCGGTGGGGGGCGGGATTGTCTACGATTCCGATCCCCGAAGCGAATACAAGGAGACCCTTCACAAGGGGCGCACCGTCTTCGATGTCTGCAAGACCTGCCCCCCGCTGGTGACGCCAACGCAGTGGGTCTGGCTCAACGGTTGCCTGGTTCCCGCTGAAAAAGCCTGCTTGGCGGTGAATGATGAAGGGGTTCGCTACGGCAACGGATTTTTCGAGACCCTTAGGGCTGATCAAGGTCGTGTGCCGCTTCTCACGGATCATTTGGCGCGATTCGAGCAGACCTGGCGGGTCTTCTTTGAAAACGCGCCGCCGGACATTACCTGGGCGACGGTCATCGATCAGGTGCTGGCCCGCAACAAGCTGACCGGTGGAACCGTCCTTGTGCGCCTCACGGCCGCCGCCGGGGATCAAGCCACCGGGGACGGCGCGAGCCTCTGGGTCACGGCCCGGCCCTACCGGCATCGCCTGGCCTCCCTGCAAACCCGGGGGCTGGACCTGCGGATCTACCCCGAGCCCAGGCAGACCCCTTGGGCGGCCTACAAAACGCTCAACTATCTGTTTTACCTGAAGGCCGGCGAATGGGCACGGGAAAACAGCGCCCATGAGGCCCTGATTCTCAATCCGGACGGCACGTTGTCTGAAACGAATACCGCCAATCTGCTGGTCATCCGCCATCGGGTGGTCCAGCGCCCGCTCTCCCCCCACGTCCTGCCGGGCGTCATGGAGGATCGCGTCTGCCGAGAGCTGAAAACCAGGGGCTATCGGATCGAACGCAAGCCGATGTTTCCGGTCGACCTCTATTCGGCCGATCAGGTGCTGTTGACCAACGCCCTGATGGGGGCGGTCCCGGCCACCCGTCTGGACGAAGCGCCCCTGGCCGAGCCGACCGGACTCAGTCGGAACTTGAACGCCGCTATTTTTGGTATCCCGGATCTACTCGAATCGTCGGTGTGAGATCAAAAAAGAGGCTTGGTAGGGGAAGGGCTAATTCCAGGGCGGCGTTGCGGGTTCAACCGCCGCCGCGGACGTGCTTGGCCAGATGCCCCAGTTCGGGGAAAATCAAGGCTTTGCAGGCCAGCTTGCAGGCGTTGAGGCTGCCTGGCAGGCAGAAGACCACCGTTTGGCCGACGACACCGGCCGTGGCTCGCGACATGATCGCCGCCGAATCGATCTGCTCATAGCTTAGTTGGGCAAACAGGGCACCAAAGGCGGTCAGTTCTTTGGTAAAAAGCGGGCGAATGGCTTGAATCGTCACATCGGCGGGTGTGATGCCAGTGCCGCCGGTAACGATGATGGCATGCGGCCGATGGGCCTCGATAATGATGTCCAGGGCCTCCCTAATCGAATGGGCCACATCCGGCACCACGTGATGGGCCACGACCTGATGTCCTTCACGCTCGACGCGCCGTGCCATCCAGCGCCCGCTTTTATCCTCTTTCAGGCTGCGCGTGGTCGAAACCGTGAGGATACCGATGGCCAGCCTTCGGGGTAGGGACGCCTTATGCTCTTTAGCCGTCACGAGGACTGCCTCGTAATCAGGACCTTGTCGGCCTCGTCGTGTTCCTGCAGAAAGACATTGATCGTTTCGGAGCGCCGGGTTTCGATGAAGCGGCCCACATATTCGGCTTGAATGGGCAGCTCCCGGTGGCCGCGGTCCACCAGAACCGCCAGTTCGATCCGGGCCGGGCGCCCAAAATCCATGATGGCATCCATGGCCGCGCGGGTGGTACGGCCCGTAAAAAGGACATCATCCACCAGGATGATCTCGCGGTCGTCCACCGAAAAGAGGATATCCGTGGCCTGCACCACCGGATGATGGCTGATGCGGGTCCAGTCATCGCGATAGAGGGTGATGTCCATATCGCCGGTTTCCACCGTGGTTCCTTCAATCGTCTTTATTTTCTCCTGAATGCGTTTGGCCAGAAACACCCCTCGGGTTTGGATGCCGATCAGGGTCAAACCGATCGCGCCCTTGTGGATCTCCAGAATGCGGTGGGTCATGCGGGTGATGGTGCGATCGATGTCCTTGGCGTCCATGATCATTTCCTGTGCGCTCATCGTTTCCCCCCGATCTCACCCTTTGCGTTTTTCAGAGTTCAACGGCGATCGCCGGTCGCCGCCGTCGCCAAGACCATGGCCACGCATTTCTCAATCGGCATATATCAACCCCCGGAGGAATAGCAAGCGTATTGTTGGCGCCGGCCGCCGAACGGGCAGCGATACGCCTTGCCAACGCCAAGGGGATCATTTATATTCCTCGGGAACGCATTTGGTAAATAACCTGCAGATTATATTTTATTATTTCTAATCGGATGCCGCAGCGAGGCTTCCTGGCGGCAATGCGCCCTGGTGCAGAACGGAATGAATCCACAGCCCTCAACGACACCCGCCAATCCCAACCCTTGCGCGGGGGTTGTTCTCGCCGGCGGACTGAGCTCGCGTTTCGGCGGCCGGGAGAAAGCCCTCATCCCTTTGGCCGGCCAAGCGATGATCGATCATATCATCCGGGCGTTCGACGACCTCTTCGACGAAATCCTCATCGTGTCTAATCAACCCCAAAACCATGTCGATCGAGATGCCACCATCGTATCCGACCTGGTCGATGCCCGCAGTTCCCTGACGGGCATCCATACGGCCCTGTTCTACAGCCGCTTTGACGATGTATTCATCTGCGCCTGCGACACCCCGCTTATCAAGACGGCGCTCATCGCATCCTTGCTGGACGCCCGCCAACCCGGTATCGATGTGGTGGTCCCCCAAACCCCCGCGGGGCTGGAGCCCTTGTGCGCGGTCTATGCCCGGCGCTGCCTCGACCCGGTCGAAAACCGCCTCAAACGCGGCGATTACCGCATCCGCCGGTTTTTCGACCGTGTCCGCGTCAAACAAGTCAGTGAAAAACGCCTGCGTCGGGTCGATCCGGAGCTACTGTCGTTCAAAAACGTCAACACCCCCGAGGACCTCGCGGAAGCGGCGCGTTGGGTATAGCTGCTGCGGGGGCAGGGAATCCGGGCTCATGAAAAGGAGATTCAACATCGCATGAATGCCGCCGATCTCATTATGGCCGTAAAGAAACACCCAAGCTTCGATCAGGCCGGTATGGTGCTCTGCCACAACGGTGTGGTGCGGGCCACCTCCCGCGACGGCCGTCGGGTATCCGGGCTGCGCGTCAACGTCGACCACCAGCGCCTGAACGCCATCCTGGAAGCCGCCCGACAGCGTCCCGGAATTGTCGACGTCCGGGTCGACATCGCCGCCGACCGAGATTTGATCGTGGGCGACGATGTCATGGTGCTGGTGGTGGCCGGCGATGTACGCGAAAACGTGATTGCCGTTCTCGAAGAGACCCTCAACGCCATTAAAACCACGGTCACATCCAAAACCGAGTTTTTCATTACGTCGGATTAAAACCTCAAAGGAGGCTTCCTTGACCGAATTTACCCATCTGGACACGGAAGGACGGGTTCGCATGGTGGATGTCAGTGACAAGACCCCCAGCGATCGCCAGGCCGTTGCACAGGCGGTTGTCGTCATGCAACCCGAAACCCTGGCCCAGATCAGGGACCGCAAAGTTAAAAAGGGAAACGTTCTGGAAACGGCGCGTATTGCTGGCGTGATGGCCGCCAAGCAGACCGCCACTTTGATCCCCATGTGCCACCCCCTGAACCTGCGCCATGCCCGGGTGGACTTCGAGACGGACGTTGCCCGTTCCCGGATTCGCATCCTGGCCTCGGCTCGGATTCACGATCGCACCGGTGTCGAAATGGAGGCCCTGAGCGCGGCCACGGTGGCCGCGCTCACGATTTACGACATGTGCAAGGCGGTCGACCGTGGCATGCAGATCACGCATGTCTGGCTGGTGGAAAAAACCGGGGGGCGCAGCGGTACTTATCGACGGGATTCCGATCCGAGCGACAGCGGGGAGAACGCTTAGCACCAATGCCGCCGACCTGGGACATAACGCCCTGGATGCTGGCCCTGGCCACCGTGACAGGAGCGCTGGCGGGCCTCGCGGCTGGCTGGTGGATGAGCCGCATCCGCTATTTGAAAGCACACCAGGAGGCGCTTCTGTCGATGCAGCATGAAACAGACGGCCACCACGGTGAGTTGGTACGACTGACCGAGGCCCATGCCGCGGCCGAGGTGCGGGCCGAAAGGGCGGAAGCGCTGGAGGAGCGCCTGCAGCAGCGCGAGGCGCAAATTGCCGAGTTGCAGAAGGCCCTATCCGATCTTCGCAGCCGGGGGGCGCGTCTAGAAACCATCATCCGGCAGGACCGCCAGGCGCTCAAAGAAAAGCTCCGCCTGGTCGAAGGCTGGCAGGACCGCCTGACCGACGCCTACAAGGGACTGTCCACCCAGGCCCTCAAGGAAAACAACCGGGTCTTCATGGATCTGGCCCAGGCCACCCTGGCCCGCTTCGTCGACCGGGCCCGCAGCGATATGGACCAGCGCTCCCAGGCCGTGGGCGGCATGCTCCAGCCGCTGCAGAAAGCCCTCGAGCGTTACGAGAACAACACCCGGTCCATGGAACGCGCCCGCCAAGATGCCTACGGCGAGCTGCGCCAGCAGGTTCAATCCTTGATGGCCACCCAGGAGCGCGTCCGCGAGGAAACCCACCGGCTGGTCAAGGCCCTGCGGGTGCCCCACGTGCGCGGCCGCTGGGGAGAGACC
>JAAUXW010211925.1_pt1 | contig 13918 bp, 13 predicted proteins | sample 7278141 | NCBI WGS metagenome assembly JAAUXW01 (sample SAMN14350115, study PRJNA611818) | marine sediment metagenome | isolation source: surface marine sediment (2.1m) | place: French Polynesia: Moorea | collected 2018-08
CCCGAAGCACCCTTTCCACCCTGCTCCAACTGGGCGTTGTGCCGGTGGTCAACGAGAACGACACCGTGGCCACCGATGAACTGCGTTTCGGCGACAACGATACCCTGGCCGCCCTGGTGGCCAATCTCGTGCAGGCGGATCTGCTGATACTGATGACCGATCAGGACGGTCTCTACGAGAGTGATCCCCGCCTCAACCCCGATGCCCGCCTTATCCACGAGTTTCGCTCGGACGACCCGCGGCTCGACGGCATGGCCGGCGGCAGTGCCGGCGGCCTGGGGCGCGGCGGCATGGTGACCAAGGTGCGGGCGGCGCGGCTTGCGGCGAGATCGGGCACGTCCACCGTCATCGCGTCCGGGACGCGTGAGGACGTGCTGGTGCAGATCGGCCGCGGCGAGGAGGTGGGTACGCTGCTGATTCCCGCCCAGGAGGCCCAGACCGCCCGTAAGCGCTGGCTGGCCGGGCAATTGCAGCTGCGCGGCAGGCTGACCCTGGACGAGGGGGCGGTCAGGGTATTGCAGGAATCAGGGTCCAGTCTCCTGGCGGTGGGGGTGAGGGCCGTGGAGGGGCGGTTTGCGCGGGGCGATGTGGTCGCCTGTCTCGATGAACAGGGCCGGGAGATCGCCCGGGGGCTGGTGAACTACGGTGCCGAGGAGACACGCCGGATCATGGGGCAGCCCAGCAGCCGGATCGAAGAGATTCTGGGTTACCTCGACGAGGATGAGCTCATCCACAGGGACAACCTGGTGCTGGCCTAGCCCGCGAATCACACCGATCGACCACAGAGGACACAGAGGAACAAAGAGAAGATAACAGCAAAGGCGGCTAAACGGTCCTGAATATCTATCGAAACGCTGGGCAAACGCTGCGAATCCCGACACAGCCAACAGAGCTGCCTGAATTCTACAAACTCTGTGCCCTTCGTGTTCCTCTGTGGTGAAAAATTCTGGCTGCGGTAAGTTAGTGCTTTCAGGCACCGACATGCCACCGAAAAATCGCGGGCAGCAAAAAACCGGCGCCTGGCCGGTTTTCGGGTGAATACTTGCGGGCTCTCGCGGGCTACATCGCCCTGATCTGGCTGTTCAGGCGGCTCTTGTGACGGGCGGCTTTGTTCTTGTGGAGCAGGCCCTTGTTTGTGGCGCTGTCGATGACGGGCACGCCGGCCTTGTAGGCGGCCTGCGCCTGTTCCTTGTCACCGGAGGCGATCGCCTTGACAATCTTCTTGATGGAGGTTCTCATCATGCTGCGCTGATGGACGTTGTGCTTGCGGCGTTTCTCCGCCTGACGCGCACGCTTCCGGGCCTGAGCTGAATTCGCCAACTGGGTTCTCCTGAAGATCTGGCTCTAAAAAAACGCGTATTTTGTTGGCTTCCGGCGGCTTTGTCAACCGCCGGGCTAAGGAAAGACCACTGGCTTCATTATTCAAATCCATCGCCACCGTAGGTTCCAATACCCTGGTCTCGAGGGTGTTCGGCTTCATCCGGGATATGGTGCTGGCCCGGACCTTTGGTGCGGACGCCGGAACCGATGCCTTCTTCGTGGCCTTCAAGATCCCCAACTTCCTCCGGCGACTGTTTGCGGAAGGGGCCTTCTCCGTGGCCTTCGTGCCGGTGCTGGCGGAGTATCGACGACTACGCAGCTTTGAAGAACTGAAACGCTTCGTGGATGACGTCGCCGGCACCCTGGGCGCCATCCTGCTGCTGGTGACCCTGGTGGGGGTGCTGGCCGCGCCGGCGCTCGTCTTCGTGTTTGCCCCGGGTTTCATCGGCACCGAAGGCAAATACGAACTGGCCGTGGAGATGCTGCGTCTTACCTTTCCCTATCTGTTCTTCATCTCGCTCACCGCCTTCGCCGGCGGCATACTGAACAGCTACCAGCGCTTCGGGGTGCCCGCGTTCACCCCCGTGCTGCTGAACCTTTCGCTCATCGGATGCGCCCTCTGGCTGTCGCCCCTGATGGATCGGCCCATCGTGGCCCTGGCCTGGGGCGTGCTGATCGCGGGTATTACCCAACTGACCTTCCAGCTGCCGTTTCTGAACCGGCTTCGGTTGCTGCCGAGGCCGCGGGTGGCGCCCCGGGATCAGGGGGTGCGACGGATCGTGCGTCTGATGCTGCCCGCCATCTTCGGGGTCTCGGTGACCCAGCTCAATCTGCTGCTGGACACATTGATCGCCTCGTTCCTGATCTCCGGCAGCATCTCCTGGCTGTATTACTCTGATCGGCTGATGGAGTTTCCGCTCGGTGTTCTGGGGGTCGCCCTGGGCACCGTCATCCTGCCCAACCTGTCCCGGGAACACGCCGATAAATCCCTGCAGCAGTTCTCCAGTACCCTGGATTGGGCGCTGCGCTGGGTGTTGCTGCTGGGTCTGCCCGCCGCCGTGGGTCTGCTGGTGCTGGCGGGCCCCATCCTCGCCACCCTGTTCTACTCCGAGGCCTTCGCCCGGGACGACGTGCTCATGTCTACCCGCAGCCTCATGGCCTATGCCCTGGGCCTGATGGGCTTCATCTCCATCAAGGTGCTGGCCCCCGGCTTCTATGCGCGCCAGGATACCAAGACGCCGGTGCGTATCGCCGTCATCGCCATGCTGACCAACATGGTGCTGAACATCATCCTGGTGTTTCCCCTTGCCCACGCCGGGCTCGCGTTGGCCACCACCCTGTCGTCGGCGCTCAATGCCTTCCTGTTGTTCAGAGGCCTGCGCAGAGAGGGCGTGTACCGGCCGGCTGCCGGCTGGCCCATGCTTATTCTGCAGGGGGTGGGCGCCTCGATGGTCATGGCCGCCGTTCTGCTCTGGGGCGCGGGCGGCATCGACGACTGGCTTGCCATGAACACCATGGGGCGGGCCGGCTGGTTGTCTATTTGGATCTGCATCGGCGCCGCCGTTTACTTCGCTACCCTGTTTGCCTCCGGGATCCGGCTGCGGCATTTCCGGAAGTGAACCGAGCTCCTCAAACTATCCTAGTGTTCCATCCAGAAAGGAAGCCTCTCGCTGAGACGCAAAGATCGCAAAGTTATAATCCATTGCCGTAAAAGCAAATATTATTTCGTTCTTGGCGTCTTTGCGCCTTTGCGAGAGAAATATTGATGTTGATGCACGGACACCGTATCTATGTTTTCTGTACAGATACCGTATAATTTCGCTTTTTTGCGGGCAATTAGATTGGATTTCCATGCAAGTCATACGTGGTTTGCACAATCTGCGCGAGGAGCACCGGGGCTGTGTGGCGACCATCGGCAATTTCGATGGGGTGCACCTGGGCCACCAGGCGGTGTTCCGTCATCTGCTGGAGAAGAGCAGGGAATTCGGGGTGCCCGCAACCGTCATCACCTTCGAGCCCCAGCCCCAGGAGTTCTTTTCCCTGGATACGGCGCCGGCGCGGCTGACGCGCATGCGCGAGAAGCTCCATGCGTTCAGGAATTCCGGTATAGAGCGGGTGCTCCTGTTGGAGTTCGGCCGCAGACTCGCCGAGATGTCGGCCCAGGCGTTCGTGCAGCGCCTGCTGGTGGAGGGGCTGGCGGTGCGTTATCTGTTCGTAGGGGATGACTTTCGTTTCGGTAAGGGCCGGGCCGGAAATATCGACCTGTTGCGTGAGAGTGGCCGCCGGCACGGGTTCGAGGTGGAGAATATGACCACCTTTGCGCTGGGCGAGCAGCGGGTGAGCAGCACACGCATCCGGCAGGTCCTGACCCAGGGTGATCTGGATACCGCGGCGCGCTTGCTGGGTCGGCCCTACCGCATCTGCGGCCGCGTGGCCTGTGGCGATCAGCGCGGCCGCACCATCGGCTTCCCGACGGCCAATATCGATCTGCACCGCAAGGTAAGCCCGCTGCGGGGTGTCTACGCGGTGCAGGTGTACGGCTTGTCCGATCAGCCGTTGCCCGGGGTCGCCAATATCGGCACCCGCCCCACTGTATCGGGCGATACCCGTTATCTGCTGGAGGTCCACCTGTTCGACTTTCAAGATACCATCTACGGCGAACATGTGGAGGTGGAGTTCCGTCGCAAGCTGCGCGATGAGCAGCGCTTCGATTCCTTTGAGCAACTGCGCCGGCAGATCGTACAGGACGCCCGCGAGGCCCGCGACTACCTGGGCGTTCCTCTGGACGCCAGGGCCTCATCCTAGCCGCCCGAAGAAAAATCTGCAGAAATCCTTTAGAGCGCCGCGACAACCGAATTTGAAGAGAAGGCAAAACAGGCTGTGACTGATTACAAAAACACCCTCAATCTCCCCAACACCGCCTTTCCCATGAAAGGCAACCTCGCCCAGAGGGAGCCGGAGATGCTCAAGCGTTGGGAGGACATGCAGCTTTATGCGCGGATCTGCGGTGCCCGCAAAGGTCGGCCTCGCTTCGTCCTGCACGATGGCCCCCCCTACGCCAACGGTGAGATTCACATCGGTCATGCGGTCAACAAGGTGCTCAAGGACATCATCGTCAAGAGCCGGCTCCTGGACGGGAATGACGCCCCTTATGTGCCGGGCTGGGATTGCCACGGGCTGCCCATCGAACTCCAGGTGGAGAAGAAGGTGGGCAGGGTCGGCCAGAAGGTGGACGCCCAGAAGTTTCGCAGGGCCTGCCGCGACTATGCCGCCAAGCAGGTGGACCGGCAGCGCGCCGACTTCAAGCGCCTGGGGGTGCTGGGGGACTGGGAGAGGCCCTACCTCACCATGGATTTCCGGTTCGAGGCCGATATCATCCGGTGCCTCGGGCGGGTGGTGGAGAACGGCCATATCCACAAGGGCTACAAGCCTGTTCACTGGTGTACGGATTGCGGGTCGGCACTGGCCGAGGCCGAGGTCGAGTATCAGGACAAGGACTCCTACGCCATCGACGTGCGCTTTCGAGTCATGGACGAGGAAACGCTCATGGCGCGCTGCCATCAGGTCCCGTCCCAGCCGGGCAAAGGCCCCCTCTCGGTGGTGATCTGGACGACCACACCCTGGACCCTGCCCGCCAATCAGGCGGTGGCCCTCAATCCCGCCCTGGAGTATGCGGTTCTGGAGTGTGACGGCGCCCTGGGCACCGAGCGTCTGATCATGGCGGAGGCCTTGTTCAAGGATGTGCTGGATCGATTTGGCGCGGAGAACTATCGCGTCGTCGGCTACGCCCGGGGGGAGGCACTGGAGGGGCTCAAGCTGCAGCATCCCCTCTACGACCGGGAGGTTCCCATCATCCTGGGGGAACACGTCACCCTGGATGCGGGCACCGGTGCTGTGCATACGGCACCGGGGCATGGCCTCGAAGACTACATCGTGGGCGCGCGCTACAACCTGCCGGTGGACAACCCGGTGGGGGGCGACGGCCGCTTCGTGGAGGGCACCGAGCTGTTTGCGGGGGAGCACGTATTCACCGCCAACGATCACGTCATGGAGGTGCTCAAGGCCAAGGGCGTACTCCTGCACGAAGCCCGTCTCAGCCACAGCTATCCCCACTGCTGGCGGCACAAGACGCCCATTATCTTTCGCGCCACGCCCCAGTGGTTTATCAGCATGGAGCAGGAAGGCCTGCGGGCTACGGCGCAGCGGGAGATCGACCGGGTTCAATGGATGCCGGACTGGGGCAAGGCCCGCATCCAGGGCATGGTGGAGAACCGCCCCGACTGGTGCATCTCCCGCCAGCGCACCTGGGGCGTGCCCATCACCTTTCTGGTGCACCGCCAGAGCGGTGAGCTGCATCCCCGCACGGCGGAGCTGATCCATGAGATCGCCGCTCGGGTCGAACAGGGGGGCGTGGAGGCCTGGTTCGAGCTGGAGGTGGAAGATCTGCTGGGCGAGGAGGCACGGGAGTACGAGAAGGTAAAGGATACCCTGGATGTCTGGTTCGACTCCGGCGTGACCCACAGCTGCGTGCTGGAGCGGCGAGAGGAGCTGGGGTTTCCCGCCGATCTGTACCTGGAGGGATCGGATCAGCACCGCGGCTGGTTCCAGTCCTCCCTGCTCACCTCCGCGGCCATGACCGGGCAGGCCCCTTACCGGGCGGTGCTCACCCACGGTTTCACCGTGGACGCCGAGGGCATGAAGATGTCCAAGTCCCGTGGCAACGTGGTGGCGCCCCAGAAGGTGATCAAGACCCTGGGGGCGGATATCATCCGGCTCTGGGTGGCGGCCACCGATTATCGGGGCGAGATGAGCGTCTCCGACGAGATCCTCAAGCGCACCGCCGATACCTACCGGCGCCTGCGCAACACGGCCCGTTTCCTGCTCGCCAACCTCCACGGCTTCGATCCGTCAAGAGACATGCTGGCGCCCCGGGATATGCTGGAACTGGATCGCTGGGCGGTGGACCGGGCGCTGCAGCTGCAGGAGGAGGTGCTCGCCGCTCACAACGACTACCAGTTCCATGTGATCTACCAGCGATTTCATAACTTCAGCGTGGTGGACATGGGCGGCTTCTATCTGGATGTCATCAAGGACCGTCAGTACACCATGCCGACGGACAGCCTGGGCCGCCGCTCCGCCCAGACCGCCATGTATCACATCATCGAAGCGGCGGTGCGCTGGATGGCACCGATCCTGAGTTTCACCGCCGACGAGATCTGGCAGCACATCCCGGGCGAGCGGGGCGATTCGGTATTCCTGGAGACCTGGTACGAGGGCCTGTTTCCCCTCGATGCCGAGGATAGCTTCGACCGCGGTCTCTGGGAACGGGTGCTCGCGGTGCGCGGGGCGGTGGGCAAGCAGCTGGAGGCCCTGCGCGGGGCCCGCACCATCGGTTCATCCCTGGATGCGGAGGTGGACCTGTATTGCGGCGAATCTTTGTACAAGGACCTGAGCAAGTTTGAGGATGAGCTGCGGTTCGTGCTCATCACCTCCTATGCGCGCCTGCACCCCGCCGGCGACAAAACCGAAACGGCGGTGCCGACGGAGCTGGAGGGCCTGAGCATCGAGGTGCGGGCCTCCCGGCATCCGAAGTGCAGCCGCTGCTGGCATCACCGGGAGGATGTGGGACAGCATCCGGAGCACCCGGAGCTGTGCGGGCGCTGCGTGGAGAACGTGACCGGCCCGGGTGAGAGTCGCCGCTTTGCCTGACGCCGGTGAGAAGTCGGGGCCGCTGATGTTACGCTGGCTGTGGCTGTCCCTAGGCGTGATCCTGCTGGATCAAGCCACCAAATACGCGGCCAATGCCCTGCTGGTCCCCTATCAGCCCCTGCCCGTGACACCCTTTTTCAACCTGACCCTGATGTTCAACAAGGGCGCCGCGTTCAGCTTCCTGAGCGAGGCGGGGGGCTGGCAGCGCTGGTTCTTCATCGTGCTGGCCCTGGTGGTCACCGGCGTCCTGATCGGCTGGCTGCGGGGCCTGAGTCCGGGTCAGCGGCTCGCCGCGCTGGCGCTGAGCCTGATCATCGCAGGCGCGGTGGGAAACCTCATCGACCGGGTGCTCCTGGGACAGGTGGTGGACTTCATCCAGCTCTACTACCGGCAATGGTACTGGCCCGCCTTTAATGTCGCCGATTCCGCCATCACCGTGGGGGTGGTGCTCATGCTCTGGGATGCGGTTTTTGCGAGACACCAAGAAGGGGGAAAAGAATAGACAGGATTGACAGGATTTTACAGGATTAACAGTATGTTAAAAAAGGGACATCGATGTACACTCTTTAGCGGTGGCCTTACAGGGGGGCGCCATCACTTCACCGACCGGTCCACTACTACACCCGTAGGAGCCGGCTTGCCGGCGAACCTGCACCGCTTTCGTAACAGCGTTCGCCGGCAAGCCGGCTCCTACAGGCCGGGCGCGTTTGTTGTGCTCAGGTTCAATGAACTGGGTTTGTCGATGCCACGTGCGAGGCGCGACGACTAAATCCATCCTGTTAATCCTGTCTACTAAGAGACATGCGAATGGAATCGCGGCTAATCCGGATCTCTCACCCCCGCCAGCTGCCGGCATATGTGCTCGGCGCCCTCCAGCAGGCGTGGCGTCGGGCGATGGATCAGGTCGGCGTTGACGGTAAAGAGGTTGCCCCCGCTCACCGCACGCAGACTCTTCCAGTGCCGCCAGCCGGCCAGAGGATCCTCGTCATCGCCGGGGCTTTGTGCAGCGACTATGGCGAGCGGGTCGGCCTTGATGACGGCTTCCCGACCGATCCTCGGAGCCAGCCCCGGAACCCCGGAAAATACGTTCTCCGCCCCGCAAAGACGCAGCACCTCGCTGATAAAGTGCCGGCTGCCGATGGTTATCAGGGGTTTGGGCCAGAGCTGATAAAACACGCCGATGGCCGGTTCACGGGCATAGGTGCGCGCGAGTTGGTTCAGCTGGGTGCGGAACCTGCCCGCCGATGTCAGAGCGTTGTCGAGGGTGCCCGCCAGGGTTCCTATGTCGATCAGGTTGGTTGCGATATCGTCGAGCCGCAGGGGTTCACTGTGGTATACCGGGATGCCCTGCTGCTCGAGCCACGTCAGATCTCCGGCTCGGTTGCCCGAGGGCCAGGCGATAACCAGATCCGGGTCCAGGGCGAGGATTCTTTCCCGGTCCAGATGTGCGGCGTCCCCGATACGGGGGATGCCTTTTGCGGCGTTGGGAAAGTCGCTGTGTCTCACGGTGCCCAGGACGCGCCCGCCGGCGCCTGCGGCGAAGGTGAGCTCGGCGGCATGGGGCGACAGGGTGAGAATGCGTTCTGCGGTATTTTTCAGGCCGATCCGGCGGCCGCTGTCGTCCACTACCTCGACTGCCCACACCTGAAAGGCCCACAACCAGGCGAGCAGACAGAGGGACAGACTGTTCAAAAAGCCATAAGGGACAAAGCTTGAACCTGGCGACAGGCACTTTTCGAACCTGACAGATGGTTTAGGCTCACCATTTGTCATGCTTCGGATTCCCTGGCGAGCTGGGTGCTGGTTGACGGAACACCAGGGTCGGCGGGCGTTCACCGTCCGCCCTGATCCGAATCAGAGCGGCATTTTCGACAGACATGCGATACATGGCACCGAAGGGGATGTCCAGTAGACGGGCAACCACGGCGCGCATGACGCCGGCGTGGGCAACGATCAGGATGTGTCTGCCGACGTGATCGCTCAGGGCATCGGCGAAGGCCGCGTTCACCCGGTGGCTGAAGGCGTCCAGGGGTTCGGCGCCTGGGGGACGGTTTTTTACCGGATCGCCGTAGAAGCGGGCGATGATTTGCGGGTCATGGCGTCTGAGCTCCGATGCGGTCTTGCCTTCCCAGAAGCCGAAGCCGACCTCCCGCAGACGCGCATCCTCGGTCACCGGGATTGCCAGTTTTTCACCCAGGCTGTGGGCGAACGCGCGACAGCGGGCCAGGGGGGAGCTGAGGATGTGCTCCCAGGGTGGCGTGTGCGCCACCGCCGCCCACATCTGCCGCCAGCCCTTCTCGCTCAAAGGGTCGTCGATCTGGCCTCGGTAACGGCGTCCGCCGACCGGCTCGCCGTGGCGGAACAGGACAATGACGCTAGGGGACGTCACAGGCGATACTCCCTTACGAGGCGTCCCTGCTGATCCCCGATACTAGCCTGCATATCGCACCGAATTACCGCAGAGAACGCAGAGAGTGCCAGAGGTTGCGCCGCACGGCCCTGCCAGATTCCCGGTACGGAGTCCAAACACTGCTGCTCCGACCCTACGTCAGACACCCTCTTTAATTCAAACCACTCTGTGTCCTCTGTGGCTCTGTGATGAAGTATCCAATTTAGCGCGCATGTCGCGCCAGGCGAGTCCAAAGGATGAGGAATGGGCGTCTTAAACAGTCTGTTGGCTTCAAAAAAACCATATCGGTTAGACCGCGCTCTTGCGCTATGCGGGCTGAGTGTCACTTGACCCCTCCGGCGCATTGCCGGCCAGAAGCGCTCGATAGCGCCGCCAGTCGAAAGCAGGCCCGGGGTCCGTCTTTCGGTCGGGAGCGATATCGCTGTGGCCCGTGATGCGCCCTGCCGTGATGCCGGGATAGTGCTGCATGAGCAGGCGGGTGACCCGCGTCAGGGCGCGGTACTGGGCGTCTTCGAAGGCAAGGTCGTCCACGCCCTCCAGTTCGATGCCGATGGAAAAATCGTTACAGTCGCAGCGGCCGCAGAACTCTGATCGCCCCGCGTGCCAGGCGCGCCTGTGAAAGGGCACGTACTGCACGATCTCGCCGCTGCGCCTTATCAATAGGTGGGAAGAGACCTTGAGATCTTTTATGTCCCTGAAATAGGGATGGGCCCGGGGATCCAGTCGATTGGTAAAGAGATCATCGATCCAGGGGCCGCCGAATTCGCCCGGGGGCAGACTGATGTTGTGTATGACCAGCAGGTCGACCACCGCGCCGGCAGGGCGTCGGTCCTGATTGGGCGATGGGCACTGACGCACCCCCTGCAGAAGTCCCTGGTTCAGTGTGAGCTGCTCTCCGGGACGCTCGTCAACCTTCCTTACCATACCCACTTATAAAAAATTTACACCCGCCTTTTGGGGATGGAAAACGCCTCTTGTCTGCCGTCGGGTTCTTCATGGGTCGGGATCTGATCAGGAATCACCACCTCCAAACCCTTTGAGGACCATGTCGGTGAAGCTGATGACGCCGAGGATTTCGCCCCTTTCCACAACCGGCGCACGGGACAGATCGAAGCGTTCGAACAGGCGTGCGCAGTAACGGATGTCCATGTCCGGCTCCGCCGTGATCAACGGCTTGGTCATGATTTCGTAGATATTCACCCGATCCGGTGCCCGATCCCGTGCCAGCACCTGGCAGGCGATATCTGACAGCAAAACCATGCCGTATTCGTCGTTGTCATGGCGTTTGTCCACGATCAGCATCTTGGTTTCCACGTGGGCCATCTTTTTCAGGGCATCGGCTACCGTGTCCATGCCGTCCACCAGATCGTAGCTGGTCTTCATGACGTCACGTACGCGAATGAGCTTCTTGGTGCTCATATTTCTTCCTCGACTACGCTGGACAGTGCCTGAATCTGGTGGCTTACCCCGACCGCATCCTCGACATCGATCTGAAAGGCGATGCCGGCGCCGGGCTTCTCGTCAAATTCACCGACTCTGGCAATGGTCTCCAGGATGCTCCGGCTGAGGTGCTCTTCCACCAGCATCAGGGCCACATCCCGTTGGGTTTCGAGATTCAGTCCGAAAAATGTCTTGATTTTCTCCACGCCTTCCCCCCGGGCCTGGGGGAGGAGCGTCGAGCCGGTGGCGCCGGCCTCGCGGGCGGCAGCCAGCACCGTTTCGGTCTTGCTGTCTTCTAGTAAGGCGATGATGAGTTTGAAATGCATGTCACTTTCCTTCCGTTTCGGATCTGGCCTTCAAACTGCGGCGTTGATACCACTCACCGATCTGGGCATACCCCATGACCGCTATCATGGGGAACAGGCTGGCAAAGGCGATCAAGCCAAAGCCATCCAACAGCGGGTCGCGTCCCGGGATGTTGCTGGAAAGGCCCAGTCCCAGGGCCGTTACCAGGGGTACGGTGACCGTGGAGGTCGTAACGCCGCCGGAGTCGTAGGCCAGGGCGATAATGGTCTTAGGGGCAAAGGCCGTCTGTATGACGACGATGATATAGCCCACGATGATGTAATAGTGCAGCGGGGTGCCGGTGATGATCCTGTAGGTGCCCAGAGAGATGCCTACGGCCACCCCGATGGCGACCGCCACGCGCAGCCCCCAGGTGCCTACGCCCCCGCTCGATACCTGATTTGCCTTGATGGCGACCGCGATGAGGGCGGGTTCAGCGACGGTGGTGGAAAATCCAATGGCGAAGGCAAACAGATAGACCCAGAAGTAATTCTGCCAATCCACTCCGATCGCTCCGCTGAGCTGGTCCACGCCCAGAAATTCGGGCGCAGTCAATTGCTTGGCCATGATCTTGCCAAGGGGGAAAAGGGCGAGTTCCAGGCCTTCCAGGAAAAACGCCAGCCCGAGCAGTACCAGCAGGAAGCCGAGTATCATCTGCCCGGGTTGCTTTACCTTGCGTCGCAGCACCAGCAGCTGAAAGACGATCAGGATGGCGGCGATCGGCGCCACGTCCGCCACCGTGGCGTAGAGCGTATCGAAAAACTCCAGGAATGCGCGCATCAGAGCAGCATCCCGTACCCCATGACGAACATCATGGGGGTCAGTGAGGCGAAGGCGATCAGGCCGAATCCGTCAGTCATGGGATTGCGACCCCGGATGCTGGACGCAAGCCCGACGCCAAGCGCGGTGACCAGGGGAACGGTGACCGTTGAGGTGGTGACCCCCCCGGAGTCGTAGGCGATGCCGATGATTTCCTTGGGTGCGAACCCGGTCATGACAACGACCCCGATGTAACCGCCGATGATCAGGTATTGGATGGGCCAGCCCTTGATGATGCGCATCACGCCCACCAGGATGGCCAGTCCCACAGACAATGCCACGGTTATACGCAGGCCGTCGGCGTAATCGGTTCTCGCCTGATCAGTATTTTCGATCATGCCCCCTTCTGCTGCGATCTGGGCGGCTTCGTCCGCGACTGCGATCAAGGCGGGTTCCGCCACCGTGGTGCCGAAGCCCAGCGCAAAGGCGAATGTGAGGACCCAGAACAGACTTCCTTTGCGGGCGAAATCCCTTGCCATGGATTCGCCGATGGGGAAGAGTCCGATCTGCAGGCCGTGAATGAACAGGGACAGCCCGATGATGACGATTATCACGCCGACGACGAGGTCCCCCACGTTGGGAATGGGTTGGCGCAGGACGACGAATTGAAAGAACGCGATGACCGCGAGGATCGGAGCAAGATCGCGGACGCTTCCCATCAAGGAGTGGCCGAGATGTAGGATCAGTTGTTTCAAGCTGGTTCAAGCCTTCTGGGGGCCTCTGGAAGGGCAGGATGCCGATTTTTTACCGGCGCATTTTGACACAAGACCCTCATAAGTGTCTTCTTCTTGTTCTGGTTCCGGAAAAATGCTATATATTTCTTTAAATATAATTAGTTGTCTTAGGAGGATAATTCCCTGAATTACTGAGTTTTTTGGATTTTTTGCGGCATACCGACGGGGATGTGCGACCTCGCGATTGATATTGAGGATCCGATCACGTTTTCCCCGATACTCGGCCACTAAAGTTGGATTCAAGTTGGCCGAAAATCTTTATAGAGAGCAGGATACTGACGAGTAGGGTCAGTGTAACCGCAGTGGTGCTCTCGAGGGTTGAGTGCGAGATATCGGTTTTTTTTTGCCGCAGATGTTATATCCAAGTTTTTTGAAGTGTACCAGATTTTTAGGATTATCAGGGCCCAGGGCAGGCGCTAACAAGAAACGGGATAAATGAGGCTGGGCATGCCGCAAAAAGACAACATCATATCGTTCGGGGGTAGAGCGTCAGTCAGCCGCCAGCCCTTACTGAGCGATGACGGGGTAAAGGTGGTAAAGGCATGCCGCGAGTACTTGACCCGTTCCCTTCCTCAATTGCTCGCCGGGCTGTTCGAGAAGATTGACGACGCCCTCTACGAGCTTGCCGACAAAGCCGACAGCAATGCCCTGCAGACAGGGTATTTCAGCGCGATGCGCGACATTCGCAAGGCGCGGGCCGGCGTAGAGAAAGAATTCGGAAGCAAAATCCTGGACGGCTACGACCGATTCTGGCGGTATGGAACTTACCGGCAGACTCGCAGTGATCTCGAAGATGGCGGTATCGCATCATCGGATCTTGCGCTGGTGGACGACGACGAGTTGGAGGAATCCCTGGCGGTCAGCAATATGATCTCCAAGGGTGAGAATCGCTACCACCAGGAACTCTACGCCCTGGACCGGCGATTTGCCTGCGTGTTGTCCGAGGTAGAGGTCGACAACCAGAACAACCCGCTGGCGCCCGCTGCTTTCTGCAACAATTTTCGGGATGTCATAAGGGGTATCGAGGTCGATATCCCGGTCAAGCTGGTCATCTACAAGCTGTTCGACCGACAGGTAATGCACTACATCGGCGGTCTGTACGATGAGATAAACAGGCTGTTTGGGCAAGCGAACATCATGC
>JAAUXW010008569.1_pt1 | contig 13879 bp, 8 predicted proteins | sample 7278141 | NCBI WGS metagenome assembly JAAUXW01 (sample SAMN14350115, study PRJNA611818) | marine sediment metagenome | isolation source: surface marine sediment (2.1m) | place: French Polynesia: Moorea | collected 2018-08
GCCCGCCGCCGTCGGTAGAGATCTCAATCACGACCTCGTCACCCGCCTCAAGCCTCTCCCGCAGATAGTCGAAGCTCAGGGTTGCCGAGGTGGCGCCTGATAGGTCGGCCTCGCGCCATACGCCGTAGGTATCCTCTTCGATGCGCAATACCGATTCCCCAAGTTTGTCTACCACCCTGACTTCACCGGCATCGGCGCCGTCGGTTTCACCGAAGTCCTGCCATGGGTTGGTCCAGGACAAGGTTCCGTGATCGCCCGTGAAGACAGGGGGGGCGTCAAAGCGGTCGAGATAGTGTCCGGTAACGACGCCGCCCGTGGGCGCGAGCATCAGGGCGTTCAGGACTTCGTCATTGGCGTCATCGAAGCCGACGTGAGAGCCGTCGAAAAGCAGTGTTGCCTGGGCAATGCCATTACCCGCGCCGCCCGCCAGAGTGCTCTGGGAGACGTCCAGCGTGAAGACGTCGAACTCGTCGACGTTAATGCCGTTAGCGCCTACTGGCTCCGCTGTATCGACGGTGACCAGCAACGTGCCTGCGGCCAGCGTCTGTCCGCCGATGGTGGCGGCTTCCTCCAGCAGGTCGAGGCCGCGGATCTTCTCGTGAATGCCGACCTGCCCGTCTTCACCGGCAAGCAGCACCCGCCGATTGTCGGGTGTCCCGCCCGCGCCGATATCGTTGGTCTCGTAGAGCCAGATGTCATGGTCCTCGTTGCCGCCGCTTCGGGAGTAGAGGAAGTCACCGGCCTCCAGAGTTGTCCCGCCGACGACGGTGGTCTGCTCGATCAGAGTGATGCCACGCAGGTCGTGGCCGCCGGCTACGTCCTCCAGCAGCATGGCAAAGGCGCCGCTGGAGTAGTCACCCGCCGCGTCCGGGCGAAAGACGACGAGATCCTCCTTGGTTGCGACTACTGAGGCGGCAAATCCGGGGTCCCGGGGCGTGAGGTTATTACTGGTGAAGGTTGTAGAGCTGGACTTGGACGTCAGCAGAATATCGCCCGCCAGGAGCTGGAAATTCGAGCTGCCGATGGCGACGTTTCGCGTTACCACGTGCGCAGCGCCAAGATCAATGCCCGGTGCAAAGGCGTCCACGTCAATCCCGATGGAGAGCGTGCCACTGGTGGCGACCGGGCCGAGGTTCAGCTCTGGATCACCGATGGCGACCAGGTCCCCCTCCGACCAGTCCTCGACCCCCGGCTGCCCGCCGCTGGTAACATCGTTCTTGGTGGCAATGTGCAGCGTGAGATCCAGGGGGGTAGCGGACGCGTTCGCCTCGTGGGCCCCTATATCCGGCGCGACGTCGTCGCGGAGGAACCCACGCTGGTCGACGAACGATGCCGAGGAGGCATCCGCGGCGCCGATGGCGGGGCTCGTGGCCTGCAGGTCCCAGGTCTTGAGAGCGCCGCCGTGGTCGTCGAAGGTGCCCAGCAAGGGGTCGATGCCGGTTTCGCCGCCGGCGAAGCCCGTGGCGATGTCCACCACCAGGATGATGTTGCCGCCGCTGCTGGTGAAGACGCCGCGCACGTCGTCGGAGGAGCCCTCGGCGGTGTTGCCGGCGACGATGCTGTTGCCGATGTCGACGGTGCCGCCGAAGTTCTGGATGCCGCCACCCTGTCCAATTCCCGGGCCGGACTCCGTGGCCGAGTTGTTCGTGATGGTGACGTTGCGAAGCGTCACGGTGCCGTCGTTGTAGAGTCCACCGCCGCCACCCTCGGTGGCAGCGTTTCCCGACAGCGTGACATTGGTCATCGAGAGCGTTCCGGTGGCATCCACGAAAACGCCGCCGCCGTCCCCGGCGGAGTTGCTCTCGAACAGGCTATTGGTGACGGTGAGGTTGCCCCGGTTGAAGACGGCGCCGCCCAGGCCGCCGCTGCCGCCGGTCTGGTTGTCGTAAAACCACACGTTGTCGATGGCCACGGTGGGCGTGAAGGGGGTGTCGTTGATGATGATGGCCGCACCGTTGGCACCGCCGGTGGTACGCCCGCCCTCGAGCTTCACGTCGGACAGGGAGAATGTGAGCGGGGCGGTGTCGTGCACCCGGAAGATGCGCTCGCTGCCATTGCCGATGATCCGCGTGTCCGCCGGTGAGACCCCCGTGATAGACAGGTCGTCCTTGATGTCCAGGTCCCCGGCGGTGTCGCCGCTGCCGGTGAGGCTGAGGGCGTAGTCCTCTGCGCCCAGGAAGATCACGTCCCCGCCGAGGTCGGTGTTGGCCGCGATGACGGCCTCGCGCAGCGAGACCAGTCCGTCGGAGCCCGGTGTGGCCGCCAGCGCAGCCAGCGAGCTGGTGTCCGCATCGCCGTCGAGCACGTCGGCATTCGTGGTGACGGTGATGCTGCCGAGCACGCCGCTCCAGTCGGCGCGCGCCAGCACATGATTGACCTGCGTGGCCTCCACGCGGCCGACGCTCACCTCAAGGTCCCAGTCGCCGCCGAGCGCGGCACTGCCGGTGAGATCCTCGCTCGCCGCCACGTCGGCCCCGGTGAGTCCCGCGAGGCGCTCGATGAGCGCAAGCCCCTGCGACGCGGCCGCGAGGTCGCAGCCGTAGATCAGCAGGTCGGCGTCGTCTGCGAGCGCATTAGCCCAGCCGGCGATCTCATCCGCACGCGCGTCGGCCTGGGCCACGTCGAGCCACGCATCACCGAGCTGAATGCCTTCGGCGCTGCCGTGGGAGACGATGTGCACTGCGTCAAGATCCCTGTACCGGGTGAGGAGATTCGAGAGCCCCTGCAAACCGTCCGCGCCGGCATCGAGCACCTGCACCTCGTAGCGCACGTCGCTACCGCTGTGCGCCCGTAGATTGGCCAACAACTGCTCGTGGCTCTCGATCCCCGCGTCAACCACGACCAGCTCCGTGCGCACGGCGTCCGCCGTGTCTGCGAGCGGCTGGAGCAAGGCAGATCCGGCGTCCGCATCCTGGGCGGTCCGCAAGTTGCTGAGGGCGTCGAGATCTAGCGCGCCCGGCAACTCGGATACATCCAGGGGGCCTGACTCGTCGGGATTCGGAAGCAGCTCGGCCAGGTCGCCATCGGGCGTGTGCGCGTCCGCATCCGGCGTCCACGACGGCGCCAAACCAGCCGCCCAATCCGCCGCGAGCAGCACCCGAGGCTCGAGAATCTCGACACGGTATCGGCCGGCGGAGGCGGCCCGGTTCTTCGCGGCCTTTCTAGTTCGTTGCGCCATAGACTTCACCCCCCGCAGTCGTCAGTGGCTCGCATGCGACCGAGACCACGGCGTCGCCACCGGCTTCGTCTGAAAGGGCAGCCCGCAGGACATCGGGCTCCAACCCTTTCGGTAAACTAAGGTCCAGCCGCCAGGTGCGTTGGGTACGCCTTCGCGCCCGCATCTCGGCCTCGAACCCGAGTGCGGCGAGCGCCGCGAGGCGCCGGCCGGCAGAGCGTGGACCGTTGTAGACCCCGAGCGAGATGCGTCCGGTGTAGACCCCGCGTTCTATGATGATGAGATCTCTGATGCCGGCCGCGCGAAGCGCTCCTGCGAGCCTGAGCCGCCGCCCGGGGTCCGGCTCGGGCGGCGTAACCACGATGTAGCTGGACGTCCGACGCTGGCGTATTTCCTGAAGCTCAGCGCGTGCTCCCAGGCGCTCGGCGGCTTTCGCGAGGGCGCCTGCCCTCTCCTCGTCATCGAGAGCCTCGTAAGTAAGACAGGTACCGGGGGCTTCGGAGGTCAGCGCCGCCACGGCAACCGGCGCGGAGGGGGACGTCCCCGCAGGGGCTACAACCCCGACATCGGGGCTTATCGACGCGTCGACGGGCGAGCCGGCCTCGCCCGGATTCACAGTTGCCGGATCGCCGGTCGCACCTGCGTGATCCGGTTGCGGCGGGGCGGTGTCCAAGGTGGTTTGGGGCAGCAGCCGGCCCTTGCACTTGATGCCGGCGGGCAGTTCGAGATTCGGGTTGGGCAGCTCGAGCTGGATGCCGAATGTCCCGCTGCCGGGGTCCGCAACGGCGTCTACCGTGCTTACCACTGCAACGAACTCGCGTTCGGGTGCTGTCTCCGGGCGAACGCCCATCCGCATCCCCTGCTCCACCACACCGAAAAGCCTGAGCGGAGCGATAACTTCAATGCGCAGGGGGTCGAGTCGCACAACACGCAGGATGGGCTGGTCTTCCACGTACTCGCCCACGGTCCGGTGTCGCTCGACAACCACCCCTTCGATGGGGCTGCGAATCGTCTTCAGGTTGAGCATGGCGTCGGCGCGCCGCCTCTCGAGGGCCGCCTCCCTGTGTCGGTCCTTGGCGAGACGCAAACGCAGCTGTGCAACGTCCGCGGCCCGTCGCGCGTCATCCAGGTTCTGGGCGGACACGACGCTGCGCACGTGCAGGGTCTTCAGTCTGTCGAGGTGCTGTACGTCGTAATCCAGTTCGACCCGTCGCAGGCTTATCTCCGCATCTGTCCGCGCGCGGGTACTCGCGAGGGCGACGGTAGCCTGCTCCACGCTGGACTCCAGCCGGGCGAGCACCTGGCCCTGATCTACGCGGTCGCTGCGCCGCACCAGTATCTCCTCGATGACGCCCGGCACCGCGCTGCTGACCTCGACCTGTTCATCAGGGAGGACGACGCAGTTGAGGTCTGCGTCCGTTGCTGTGGTTGATGTTATGGCGACCGCCGGGGAGACCCAGGAAGCGAGGAGCAGAAGAGCAGTTACGAATTGATGGCGCATCACCGGGCTTCGGAAGTATTTCGGGCCGTCCTGACAATTCCAGGGATTACACCAGCTTATCGGCGATCACACGGGGGTCTTGAAGGTGGCTGGTGAGAAATCCTGACTAAGGGATCTCTAAATTAATCAGAGTTTTTCTAAACGCCGAAACGCGCGAGCAGCAGCTGGCGCAGGGCTCTTCCCGCCTGGGCGGCGAGGGGCGCCCCGCTATGCTCGAAGCGGACAAAGACCCGGGTTCCTACCGGGGCACGCGGCGACTCGGGAGGCAGGGTGACGTCCACGATGAACACGCTCTGGGCGGGGGTAAGACCTTCCGGGTCCTCTGCGTCCACGGCTATCCGCCCGCCGCCGCGCACCCCGAGCGCGACGCCGGGAAGTAAATGCGTCGCCGACGGGACGGCGCTCTCGATATACCCGGCGAGTGTGTGGCGAAGGTAGCCCGGTAGCTTCACCCGCACCGCGCGGGTGTCCTCGCGAACCCGGTCGATCTCGTCTTGGCGCACCACAACGCGCGTCGTCAGAGGGCGCTCGTCCGTTACATAGCCGATTACCTCACCTTTGCGCACGTATCGCCCGTCGAGGGCGCGCTCACGCGGGACGAGAAGGGTTCCCGGGAGCGGACTTCGCACGAGGAGCTCGGCAGCCCGCTCGCGGGCATTTGCCAGCTCTGCGTCCACCCGTGCCGTCTGCTGCTCGTGCACCTCGAGACGGGCACGGTCGTGAAAGAGCGCAGCGTCGCGACGGGCCTGGTGCTCCGCCAGGCGATGCTCGAGAATGATGACCTCGGAGCGGATAGCGGCCGCGTCCAATACAAAGATCGGATCACCGGATTCCACGCGGGCTCCGCTCGGTGCGATCTGCCGCACAAGAAAGCCGTCGGCGCCGGCCCGCACCTGGGCGCGTTCGGGCAACCAGACGATCCCCTCCGCATAGGTCCATACCGGCAGCGGGATGGTGAAGGCAGCGATGGCAACGGCCGCCGCCGGACCACCGAGCACGAGCGCCGTGCGCGCGCGGCGTTCGGCGAGCGCCGGGGCGTTGAGCAGGCGGGCGAGCGATCGCCCGGCCGGCACCAGGAGCTGACTCACGAGCGCCCACGCACCGAGCACGACGCCGACGACGGGGTACTCCTGCGCTACGAAAAGCACGATCGCAACCAGGATCGCGACGCGGTAGATCGGGGACGCAACCCCGTAGACCAGGAACCAGAAACGCTCGCCGGGTGCGCTCACGGGCGAATCCGCACCTCCTGCCCCGCCGAGGTAACGCTGCACGAGGTAGCCGAGGTAGCGCGTTGACCGCACCCCGAGATTGGGGATCTCGACGGCATCGCAGAGCACGTGATAGCCGTCGAAGCGCAGCAGCGGATTACCGTTGAAAAGCACCGTCGAGACGCCGCCGACGAGCAGGATGTCGAAGGCCAGGTCGCGGACGAGCCCCGGCTCGACCGAGAGCCACAGGGCGAGGGCGAGCACGGCGAGGAAAAGCTCGACCATGATCCCCGCGGCCCCCACCGCCATGCGCCGCCCTTTCTCGGGAAAGGCGGTCGAGGCCGAGGCGTCGACGTAGGGCACCGGCACAAAGACGAGCAGCATTACGCCGACCTCGTGCACCTCTCCCCCGAAAGCGCGCGTCACAAGGCCATGCCCGAGCTCATGCAATGCCTTCAGGATAAGGTAGGCCGCGACCATGAGCGCAAGGTTATGAGGATGAAGCACATCCGTGGACAGACCCACCGCGAGCGCGTCCCAGTGCCCGATGGCTGCTCCGAGACCAGCGAGCACCACCGCCATCCAAACAATGAGACCGGCACGACTGATCACCGGCTGCACGGCCGGCAGCCAGCGATCCAGCCATGCTTGTGGATCGAACAGCGGAATGCGCTGGGAGAAGGGGGAGCCGATCAGACGGCGCCAGCGCAAGCGGTCTTGTTGGCGCTGGCGGGCGTTGAAGTAGCGTGCGCCGATGAGCGCCTCGCACTCGATTAACTCGGCGGCGTGTAGATCGCGGAGCACCCGCACAATGTCCTCGCGGGCTGGACCTGACTCACCAAGCTCTACCGTCAGCGCCTCGTGGATTCGATCGAGCGTGCGTTCCCCGTCCATCAGACCGGCGACCCGCCAGGCACCGTCGTCAAGCCGTACGTGCCGCGCGGAGGCACCGTCCTGGACAACGTACCAGGGTACTCCGCGATAACAGTGCCGGTGGATCCGGGCATCGGCGGCAAGCCGCGGTCGCAGCCCGGCGACCCGGTCCCAGTCGAGGGCAGGTGCCGCTGCGCTCACTGATCAGACGACCGGGCTCCAGGCCCACAGCCACAGGCGCAGGCGGTCAACCAGGCCGTGGGTCCAGATCCAGAGCAGGCGCGCGCGGCCGACCTCAAGCCGAGCCACGCCTTTCATCCCGGGTCGCAGGTGCTTGGAGCCGTCTTCCAGAGCGGCCTCTACCTCCAGTACGTTGCGACCATCCGCGGACTTTGCTATGCCATTAACCCGCTCCACGCGGATGTGGAACCCCTCGGCCGGCAGTGCGGCGAGCGCCAGCCGTCCCGTGGTCCCTACCTGCACCGCCGGGACGTCACCTTCCTCGACCTCCAGAATCACGCGGTACCCATCGAGCGGCGCCAGGCGGAAGAGAGGATCGCCGCGCGAGACCGGACTACCGAGTGACTGGCTGAGATCACCGCTCACCACGAGTCCCTCGAAGGGCGCGACAATTCGCGTGCGCTCGAGCTTGCTCTCGACCAGCGAAAGCTGGGCCTCTGCCTGGGCGACCTGGGCTTGGAGCACGCGCGTTGCGCCGTGGTCGAGCGCGCCAAGCGCTCGGTGGTACTCGTTGGTCAGCTCATCGCGCTGGCTCTTCCAACGTTGGCGTTCGAGCCTCAGTACCTTATCGTCGAGCTCGGCGAGCAGGTCGCCGGCGCGCACACGTGTGCCGGCGCGCACGTACGCCTCGGCGACAAAGCCATCGACCGGAGCCACAAGTTCGCGCTCCACGGTGCCCTCGAGTACGGCGTCAGCCGGAACATGATGGGCTCCACTGGCTAGCGTGAGGAAGGCGAGCAGTAGTGTGGCGGCCGCGACGCCTGTCTTCAGTCGTAGGTGGCCGGCCCCTAAGAGCCGTTCGGCAAACCGCGAGCTGGTGTCGAGCGCTCGCGCGAGGGCGCCTCGGCTTGCGCACCGCCTCGCTTCGATCGCGGGGCCGAGTAGGGCCGTGAGCGTCTCGAGGCGGCGGATGTCGGGGGCGTCGAAAGGCTGACTCCGAGGCCTCGCAAGGGTCAGCGCTCCGCTCAACCTACCATGGGCGCGCATCGGGACGGTACAGACGCAGCTGCCATTCGAAACCGCGGAAAGTCGAACGTGCGCCTCGGTGACGCGCGCCGCAGTGCCCGGAAGTACCGGCCAGACAACCGCCCCATCCTGATCGCAGGCCTCGTTCATGGCGGCTTCGATGCTGCGCACTCGGTCGCTGCGGGGATCGAAACTGGCCCGCGCGGAGAGTGCACTTACCCGCACACCACGTTTGTTCAGGATACCGATTGCCGCGCGGTCCGCCTCAAACGCCTGGGCGAGCGCGGTAGCGGCGGCGGCCATCGCGGCGCGGAAGTCTTCGTGCTCGAGCGCAGCAGTGGCTATACTGAGCGCCGGCTCGCTGCGCTCCTGGCGGCGAGCCTCATCCTGATCCGCGAGAAAGGCAGGCCAGGCGCTGCCCCATCGCAACAATTGGGTTACAACCGGAACCTGGGACACGCCGAGCCCGCCAACCTCGACAGCGACAGCACCACATACGGAGCTTCTGCGGCGCAGCGGGCAAGCGATAACCCAACACCCGTCGTTCGCCGCATCGGCTTTTACGTGGGGTTCGCGCACCTCGACGCCCTCGCTCACCATCGCGGCGCGCAGCGTCGCCAGCACCTCCGGCGGCGCGTCTGTATCCTCCGGCCAAGTCTCGAGCGTGGCGAACGAGCCGTCGGCCGCCGCATCGGCGGCGAACACGGCGTGCCGGACACCAGGAATCATCTGGCACTGGAGCGAGAGCCAAGGCTTCGCTATGACTTTATCCACAAACGCTCCTTACAAGAGACGGTGCTAAAACGGCGTTCGCCGGTGATCTTTTTCCTATCGGCGGAGCACGTACCGCCTTGAATTGGAGCATTGAGCACGAACGCGCGTGCCCAGTCCTCGTCCGGTTCCTTCTCGGTGTTGGCGTAACGCCTCGTTCATACGCTGTTGCAGATGTCACAACCGAAGAGAACTTGCATCTGGCCAGCATCGGCGATTACGCCATGCACCTGAGGCACCTGGCCTCGTACATCGGTGACTTGCTGTTGGAGAATGTGCACCTCGGAACCCTTCAATCCTTTATCGAGGCGCGAAGAAAACAGGGCATCAAGACGAAGAACATCAACCTGCCCTCGGCGTCGTGAGACGCACCCTGAATCTGGCGGCAGGATAACGGCCTGACATGGGTGGACACGCCACCGCTAATATGGATGCTTCCGGTTGCCGATGCCCGCAGACCCTGCCCGCTGTCATGGGAAGAGCAGCGAAAACCGTTCATGGTACTTCCGAATCGGGTTGCCCGTTCAGTCTATAAGTAAGTCCGCGGTATCTACCCGGATTAGGTGTTCAGGTACAGAAGCAGACCGACCAGGCATTTGCTCAGTAGTACGTGGAAGCGTGCTCGGGGCAAAGTAGGTCTTCCTCATGTCAGAGCCCACGAGCTCAAGCACACTCTTGGACGAGGACTGCGAGCTGCCGGTGTACCACTTGCGACTCGGAAGGTGTTACTGGGTCACCGTGGCGGTGACATCACAACCCACTGCTACGCCCCCGAATTAGAGGAACTGATGGAGGGGGCAAACAGGCTTTGCGTAGAAAAGTCCGACACTGGTTGTGCTGAAACAAAAAATGGTTATCGGGTAAAGCGATAATCGTTTGTCTTGACTTTGGTTGTGTGGCGCGCCCGGAGAGACTCGAACTCCCGACCACCTGGTTCGAAGCCAGGTACTCTATCCAACTGAGCTACGGGCGCATAAAAACGAGTTACACAACCTTCCTTCAAAGCACCGTGGTATTTTGCGCCAGACGTCGGAAAAATGCGAGTGCGGCCGAGATTGTTTGATCAGTCTCTCCTCGGACAGGCTCCTAGGGCCAATGGCGGATATTCATCGGCACATAGTCCGTGGCCCCGTTCCCGGTGTAGATCTGTCTCGGTCGCGCTATCTTGGTTCCCGGCGTCTGGTTCTGTTCCCACCAGTGGGCGATCCAGCCGGGCAGACGGCCGATGGAGAACATGACCGTGAACATGTTGGTGGGGATGCCGATAGCCCGCAGAATGATACCGCTGTAGAAATCCACGTTCGGATAGAGCTTACGCTCGATAAAATAGCTGTCGCTCAACGCGATCTCCTCGAGCTTACGGGCAATATCCAGGAGCGGGTCGGTCTTTCCCAGTTCGGACAGCAGGCGTTCCGCGATGCGTCCCAGGACCTTCGCGCGGGGGTCGAAGTTTTTGTAGACCCGGTGCCCGAATCCCATGAGGCGCGCCTTGCTGTCCCCCTTCTTGGCAAGCCGCACGTACTCTTCCGGGGTGATGTTGCCGCTGTGGATGGCCTCCAGCATCTCAAGGACCTCTACGTTGGCGCCGCCGTGAAGCGGCCCCCACAGGGCGCAGACCCCGGCCGCACAGGATGCGAACAGGTTGGCCTGGCTGGAGCCGACCACTCGTACCGTCGAGGTAGAACAGTTCTGTTCATGGTCGGCGTGCAGGATCAGGACAAGATTGAGGGCATCCCATACCGCATCTTCACAAACATACTCCTGATAAGGCTGCGAAAACATCATATGCAGGAAGTTAGGCACATAGCGCAGCCCCGGCTTGGGGTAGATGTAGCTCAAACCAAGGGAACGACGATAGGCATAGGCGGCGATGGTGCGGATCTTGCTGATCAGCCGCGCAGCCGCCCTCTGGAAATCCCGGCGATCCTCCAGGTCGAAGAACTCCGGGTAAAAACAGGACAAGGCATTGATCATGGCCGACAGAATCGCCATCGGCGGCGCCGAACGCGGGAAGCCCTCGAAGTGATGCTTCATGGACTCGTCGATATTCGCGTGTTCCGTGAGATAGTTGCTGAAGCTCTTGTATTCCTCCTCCGTGGGCAAGTGCCCGAAGATCAGCAGCCAGGCCACCTCGCCGAAATTCGGGTGCTCCTCGAACTGCTCGATGGGCACGCCCCGATAGCGCAGAATACCTTTCTCGCCGTCTATGAAGGTGATGGCGCTTTCGCAGCTGCCGGTGTTGCCGTATCCCGGATCCAGGGTGATGAGACCCGTTTGGGCGCGCAACTGCTGAATGTCGATGGCGCGTTCCCCCTCCGTGCCTTCTATGATGGGGAGTTCGTACTCTTCGTTTCCGATTTTCAACTTGGCGGTATCGGGCATCGTAAACCTCTTCTTTTTCTGAAGCGTGCTGGATAAGGAAGCAACACCGGGGATAACGGATATCGCAGAAGCCCCTAGGATCTGCGCAAAGCATTCAAAATGGGGGGGGAGCGGGTCAAGGCAGAGCCGAAACCAGCCGCATCTTGGCATCAGGGACGAGAATTAGTCAAGGGCGCGCTGTCAGCTCAAAAAGTAGACAACACCCAGCGAGATGACCGCTACAACCCCCACGATGGCCAACACGAAAACGATATCGTTTTTCACTTTATGTTCCTCCGGAAAATTGAACTTAAGTGGCGCCAAATTACCGCAAATCCGTCCCCGTCTCATTGACAATTCCCACTCCGGTGCAAAGACGTCCAAGTATCTAGGTTCACCCCTGTGCGCACTATTTTGGAGCACTCATCACCGTTGCTTTTTCGGCGTCTTCCTGCGTACTCCAACCGCAGGCCGAATAGCCGTGAAACTCGGACTGGACTTCCTTCCTTTAATGGTGTTTTCACCTCAAAAAGTATCGTTTTCCGCGCCCCAACACCCCGCTCAAGTGCAACCTTGCAAATGACCTCCATTTTTTTCTCTATTTACGTCAGATAGATAGAGCCTTTCTGACGCGCCATTGGTGAATCCAATACCCGAAAACTCCTATACTTAGATTAGAAGTACATGCTAATCAATTAATAACGCAAAAGGGCAACCGGCCACCTGCGACCTCACTACTCGGGAAGAAGTTGCGAACCGTTGTCGCAGCAGCACGGGGGGCGACACAGCGACCGAGCGCGGCGAATAGATGGGAGGTCCGACACCATGAGCGCAAGATTCGGAAAGCGTTTCACTCGTCTGGTCGCCTGCCTGGTGACGCTAACACTGATCACCGGTCAGACGGGATGTCTCAGTTTCGCATATAAGGAATCTGCTTCATCGGAACAGGCCCCGGGGTGGAACCGAGTTGGCGTGACCGCGGTGGCCATAGAACCGCGCCTCGACGCCCGTGATATGCCACGAACTCACGACCTGCTCGAAGACAAAACCGTGCAGGGAGCCGCCGTCGGTGGTGCCGGCGGCGCAGGTGTCGGCGCGGCCGCATGCCTGGCCGCGGGACCCTACGCAGCGGTCCTCTGCCCGTTCGTACTCGTGGCCTACACAAGTCTAGGACTCACCCTGGGCGGAGCCGTAGGCACGTTGGAACAAGACAAGGATGATGCGGAACAGGCTTTTGCCGAAGTGCCGACCGGTACCGCGATCCAGGTTGAACTCAAAGAGAAGGTCATGGCGGTTGCGCTCCGCGAGACATCCTACGAAATACTGGATCTCGGGGCCCACTCCCCAACCTCCCCACCCCGCTCAACTCCCTCACCCGGGGATGTCTACGGGCACCTTGAGCACGACGCGCATTCCGGCCAGGTTGAATATGCCGAGCCGGTTACCTATGCCCTTCCCAGAGAAAAGGGTATCGACGCCGTACTCGAGGTCAACCTTCGCAGGATACTGGCCCGGGGTATGGCGGGATGGAAAGGGGAGTTCAGAATCGAGCTCATGAGTCGATCACGCCTGATCAGGGCCTCAGATGGTCATATCCTGGCCAATAGAACCCATTACTACACAGGCCCGGCCGAACAAATCGGCGCAAACGCCGCGGATCAGAAGGACAAGATACGGCGCTCTATCCGGATAGGGATAGAAACGCTGGCGCACGACATCGTGGCCGAAACGCTGCTCGGTGGCGGTAACAGTGCGCACTCAGCCGCGAGCGGCCTCCCTGAATTCGTGGACTGAGCGACCAATGGGTAAAAGTAATACCGAAAATATGGCAATGTGCGGGATATGGCGACGCGGAGGAGTTTTTCTGGTTGTAATGCTGATTACGGTACTGAGCGCCTGCGCGGCAACCCCTGAAGAATCTGCCTTCGAGCCAGTTCCGCCCGCGTCCCTGGGTAGGATTGGCGTCGTCTCCGTGCGCTCGGACTTTCCGATAACGGGCCCCTTTCCGTATACCAGCGCCGGTGAAGGAGCAGCAAAAGGCGGCGTGGCCATGGGCGCCGCCGGCGCCGTTTACCCCTGTGTGCACGCGCTCGCCTTTCTGCCCGCCTATCCGATCTGCGTGGCGACCTTCGCCGTGGTCGGCGTGGCCGGCGGCGCGGTGAACGGTGAAATCGCGGCCCAATTCGAGTCGGGGGCGCAAACCCTACCCACGTCGATGGAACTGCAGGACCGATTGAGGTCCCAGGTGCTGCCGCAGGCCCGAACCCTTGCGCACACCGAGATCATGGACCTCGGCCCCGAGGGCGTCGAGTACCGCCCGCCTCCCGATCCCGGGCAGCCAATCCCGGAAGAAACCCAGAAGTCCCGGGACGACTCTGCGGCGGTCGACGAGTATCGTCGCTTCGCACAAAAGGATGCCGACACCGTTCTTGAGACGGCGATCGGCCGGTACGCGGCCTGGGCGAGTGGCAACAATCGATTCGGACTCAGACTGGAGGCCCGCTCCCGTCTGGTGCGAACCCGGGACGGCGCGGTGATCGCTCTTGCCAGACATGATTTCGCGAGCCCTTCTTACACCCTTGCCCAGTGGACCGAGAACCAGGCCGCGCGTCTTCGCGCCGAGATCCGGAAGGGCATTGATTCCCTTGCCGAAGACATCGCCCGGTGTCACTTCTCCACCTCGACAAGTTGAGCGGTCGGCAATCAACCCGAGTAGGGTGCGCACCTTGTTTGTGCCCACCGTAGATCTCCGAAATGCGTGGGCACAAAAGGCGTGCCCAC
>JAAUXW010076173.1_pt1 | contig 13758 bp, 10 predicted proteins | sample 7278141 | NCBI WGS metagenome assembly JAAUXW01 (sample SAMN14350115, study PRJNA611818) | marine sediment metagenome | isolation source: surface marine sediment (2.1m) | place: French Polynesia: Moorea | collected 2018-08
AATCCGAAACCACCGTTGGAAAGCTCAGAATCTCAGCTATGTTCACATGAAGTATAATATTGCCCTGCGAACGCACAGGTGCGTTTATTACGCAGAATACGGTATTTCGTTTGTTGGCAATTTTGCGAAAGTTTGGCACTTGCACATGTGCATGAAACATAAAACAAACTATTTGTTTTCAGCAGCTTTCGACTTTACAGGAGATGTAGGAGCCTTACTAGCATGACTAGTATGGGTACTGTAAATCACTTAAATTTCACGGGTATTTAGGGACTGATCATAATTTACGACTAAGGGTGGGGGGTACTCGTTTTTCACCAACTGTTTGGGTCAAATCTTCCGGTTAATTAAAGTGTTTTACAGTAATTCAGAAGTAGCGAAGATACGATCAAATAAAAGTGAAAATTTCACGATACATAATAACATAATTATGATAAGCATATGGGTCATGCAATTCAGGCAATTATATATCCAAGATGTAAAGACATCTCACCATTTATTGAAATACACCATGCAAATAGTCAAGACACCTCTCCGAGTGTCAGTGTCTCTTCGTCTAGTCTGTGCATATCATGGAGGGTGGTTTTTGGGAAATATTCGCAGGATACTATCACTGAATACAACTTGTATTCATATATGGCTAATGAATATTTTGTGTCGTAGTATAACTTATATTTATAACCTAAGGCAAATATGTTATTAATGAAGAGTGAAAAGCTAAACATTCTTGCACAGAAGCTTAAAATTGCCATGAAACCCCATTAATAAATAGTTACAGTGGTATCCAATAGAAGTGAATGATGCTCGATCAGCATGCATGCTGGGAGCTCACCTTGGATCTTAACTATTTTATCAGGCGGTGTAATGATTATAATCAGCATGTAGCTTACCATTCTAAAAACCAGCTCCTGTTACATGTGTCTAACAGGGTCTAACTGTGTCTAATGATATCTCTACATTTTTGTATCCATGCTGAGAACAGGTGTCTAAAGTGTATTTATCCACTTATACCAGTGTTAATTTTAAGAGAAGCCAGACGTTTACCCACAAGAAGGGTATGGCACATTGTTAGAAATACACAGCTCAGCAAGGATCTGACTTGTCCTCGGTAGGGATGGGGTAAGGGTTAAGTGAAGTGGTGAGAGATACTTGCTCTAGGTCCTATATCCTGCAGATTGTGATACTCAGCACCAGTACAGAGCAACATATTTCAATTTTCTCTAATCATTTCAACAAACCTTCCATACATCAATATAATAATGTCACTCTGAGCCTGTTTTCAACTTTCATTTGGCCATTTAAAATAAATCGTCTGTTTTGAGTAACAATTTCTCCCCATTTGTATGTGTGAGTGCAAATCATGGATCCAGAAAAAAATGCACAGACTAAAATTTCTGTGCTATTGTACACTTCTTGTGTATTTTATCATTAAAAACACTCAGAAAAAAGAAAAGATTTTGTAAAGGAAATACTTTAATGCATGGCATATTTGCATTCTCTCCCAAGTGTAGTTGTCATTGGAAAGTGAAATCTTTCGGTAAAGCTCCTGCATTTATCCCTGTACATAAGAAAATATTTGTGTTCTTACCTATAGAAGGCGTGTAAGTTGTGGAAGATTGCGGGTGTTCTGCACTGATGGTTTGCACGACGTTGTTGATACCAGACATAGTAGTGTGGATATTTGTTGGCAGTGCTGCTTGGTACTCAATGGTGGAGGATGGAGGGAGACCTTTCTGTTGATCCTCTACCCCGGGCTGTGCTGCCGCTGAGACAGGAACAAAGTATTGCTGAAGGTAGCCATTAGCCGTCAGGTTCGCTGCTTGAAGATCCATCGGCTGGGGGATATCTCCTTCTCGTTTGGCCACCTTTGTTGCAGCCGCTTCAAAGGTCTGCCACAATTGCTGTGGGAAAAAATGAATAGTTAAAATTACATATTTGTGGATAAACAGCATTCTGATTCCATTAGGACTAAATTAAGGAATAAGTCTAATCGAATGAAGGCAGTATTATGCTTTTCATACAAATCTGTTTCAAGACTTACATCATGTCTGTTTTCAGCAGTGCTTGTATTGTTGTTTCCATCTTCAGCTTGACCATTCACTGTAAAATAAAGTTCAACAAATTCTGTAAGTGTTTCCTTCAGCTTTAATAGGATATCACTCATACTAGTAAGTGATGACATCATAGTAAGCCTGTTGGAACATGCTAGGTTGGAGGCTCTGATAGCCAATCTAGATTTCTCATTGGCCTTTCAGGTGGATGGCGAATGACAGCCCACTTTACTCAGAATGCTGCGATATTATATCAACAGAATTTAAGGCATCTGAATTTAACATCTAGACCATGGAAACTATATCTTCACCCTACATGTGCAGATATTTAGAACATGTTAACAGAGACACAAGTGGATACACATCGTTGAATATTTATGCACATTGATGCCTATTTGGCTTATAAGATGGTGACTTCTGAACTTGACCCAATGTTATGCTTGTTATAGTCTTTACCTCATTGCATCTACATGAAAGAATGTTTGAATTATGCACTGTAGCAGAAAAATAAAATATGCGTGACTACCAATTTGCAATAAGATAACTGTATAACTGAAATCGGTCTTTTTCTGACAGTGGTGGATATGCAAACTTTTTTCAGCAAAGTCATAATAGGTAATACTACTGCGTCTTCTAACTGTTTTTATACTATATTGTATTATTATACTTTGCCATCCTGTCCGGTGTAGACAATGACAAAACATGGTATATTACTATGTCCAAAATGGTAAAAAAAACATATATATTGTACACAAAATGGGTTTGGTTTTTAGTTTGAACAATTATTATATTTTCCAAGTTTGTGAAGAACATGTTTGAAGCAGGAGAACAGCTTTCTTTGTATGGGAGCAGTCCGTTATGTGCAATGATTTGTGCAGCATCACATGATAATCAGATCACACACGGGGATGCGGGGACCAGGGTGGGGTGCACATCTGATGTATATCAATGCTGACAGATCACTTGAAACATTCCCATGTTGGCCTCATTGATTTACCTTATCCATGCAAAATAACACAAATTCAATTAGTTGCAGCCTGACCATATGATCATTGAAGAATAAAACAAGCAATATCAAATTCCCTGCAGTTATATTACAATTTTGTCAAAATTTCAGCCTGATCAATCAGTTGTTCTGCAAGCTGGTGGGGAACAAAGGCTAAATTACTTAAAGATAGCTAGAGTTCTTCTTTTATTTTATTTCCTTTCTTTATTTTCACTTCATGCTAGAAACTGTTCAAAAATGTTAAGATTGCGCCTGTCCATATCAGAGTTGTGCCAGTCCGAAAAGGGGGGATTCGGATTTGAATTATTGCAGAAGCTTGAGTCTGGGTCATCACAATATTGTTCTCAGTGACAAGAGAAAATTCCTTGCTTTTAAAACTGTCAGTTTACAAAGTTAAAGATAATGAAATGAACAAGTTATTTGTTGTGCTGTAAAATGGGCAGCAAACAATGACTTGATCATATTGGTTGAGGTCTGAACAGGGAGACGGGTGATCCAATTGATGTGTGGCTGTGCTTTATCTACTGCCGTCCACACTACTTCCCTAGGGCCATGTTTCTGCAGTGAATACTAAAGCCACCTCTGATTTATTATTTTCCATGCTTTCTGACAACATGCGATAAATTTGATGACATTGCATGAATTCAATTATCCAAATCAACCTGAATTTGTTAAAATCAACCCCACCTGATGAAAAATAAATTGGATCCTGTGCACTAAATTGGGAAAATTTTAAATTATAAACAGTAGCACGATCACTGACATATATATTTTTATAACCATGTGCTGGGTGTGAGTATCATGGGTATTTTGCCACTGAATATTCTAGTTTGAAAGTAAGAAATTACCGGTACCCAGGAACTGATGGCATTTGCCTAGTATGCCTTGATCGATGTAAAAAAAAAGAAATTTTGTTTATTATTCTATGAGAGCTGGCTAAGAACACCTTAAGGTAGCAACATATAGTATCTGCAAGAGAATTTTGAAATGACGATTGTGGCTGACAAACAAATAAGAGAACATTGAATAAGGTAAATAGTCTAGGAGCTATGGCTGCCTCCGTTAAACATGAATACTATGCAAATTTTACTATATGTTGCCACCTTAACCAGTATAGATGTCCTAAATTGGTTTGATAGGGACCTGCCTATAAAAAGAAAAAAAACACACTTTACATCCCTTATCAAGCCATTTTTGGTCTCCAGACTGAGTATCATGTTTGCCTGTAAATGATGCTTTCCTTAGTCAAACAACCACACACTCCCTAATGCATTGTAAAGTGGATCTCTGTTATGAACCACCAAGAGTTCCTCAATCTGATTTCAAGTGGTTAATTGGATAATTCAGTGTCTACTGCCTTATTATTGCATTGATTGTGGAAAGGTTTCCGGCTAATTTTTATTGTTCAATTAGATTTGTGCCTAATCAGAGATGACTGATTTACTGATTCAATTGGAATTAAACATGACACTTCTCTGTTCTGCTAAGGTTGGGAATGGGAATGTTACAGAACGATTAATTTAAGAAAAAATTTTCCCAACTTTCATTCCTTTTTGGTCCTGCGTCCTGTTACAGACGGTCAGACTTTCTGTTCTTGAGATAAAAGGATTACTCGAGATAGAGAGATTACACTGCAGAAATATAGTATACTAGTACATGTATTCCTAAGCCTTCCTAAAGAAAGGCTTTAAAAATAATAAAATACAGAGCAGTAAGAAATATTATAGCACTTGCTCCAACACTCACTCCAACACTTGCTCTAACACTCACTCCAACATTCCTCACACAATTAGATATTCATATCTGCTATAATGGTAACAGACTCACATTAGGCTATTATTATATAAGATACCGGTAAGATATATGACAGATTGCATCCATAAAAGAAAGCTGTCCCCTATTCTGTTTCCAACAAGTTCTTCATCATTGCCTGTATATCCATAACACTTAGCGTCAACTACTCTTTCTTGGGCCAAAGAAAAGGGGCGAGACTTTCTCGGCTTTTCTACATGTATTGCATGAACATCTAAGGAGCAATTTTTTGCTGTTACTCACCAGGCTGGTCTTCTCTCTTGCGCTTTTGAAGGTTGATATCATTGAGAGCTAATGCAGTTGCTGGCATCGGGTGGTTAATGCCGAGGATGCCTTGTATGGTGTATCCAGCCACCGGCTGACCTGCAGGTGTCTGGGTAATTACTGGTGTGGCAGATCCCTGGATTTGCTGAACAGGTTGTGGACCTGACTGCGGCACTGGACTCTGCCCATGATTCATATCTGCCTTCGCCTTTTCCGTTGCTCTGTTTCGTACAATTCTGTAGAAAGTAGAATATGATGTGAGATACATGTGTGTTATATATTGGGTAGATGTTTCGGAATCTTTTTTTCTCTTTTTTTCTTTTGGTGTATTTGGTAAAAAAAAGTCCTGTGTTGGTCATGCTTTGCATGTCATGAGGAGGATTGTGTGTGTCAGGTTTGAGCAAAATATTCTTTTTCCCCTGGAGGGATCTTTGACAATGTTTTATTATGCCTGACAATCATGTTAATGACCAAATTGATCAGATGAATATTAAGTCCTAATTGAATCAGCATAAATTGGGAAAAATACAACAGATAACAAGTTTTCCCATTCTCAATTGACAAAGTCATATCGAAAGGCATACTTTCTGTTACATGCATTTTCTATGTATGAAAAAAAAAAAAACAATAGCTGGCTACTAACTGTTTACATTTAGGGGACAAATGGGAAAATTTGACATAATAACCAAATCACTGTGGGTTAATATTGAAGGACATGGTAGGACAGTCCATATGAAGCTTGATTAAAGGGAACCAATCAGGGAGGGAACCATGTATGTTCATAGATATTATCCTGGGGTTTTCACTGTGCACACTCATTCAATGCCCACTGCACGGGAATAAATATGCAAGCAGTTTCTGACCATTGCATCAAAGTAAAAATGTAGAAGGGTCAAGTAAAAAATAATGACGCAAATGTGTTACAAAATGGCCCAAAAATCAAATATCTCCGATACATTTCTAAATCTACCAACAAGGGTAAGCCATCACAGCAGAATAAATCCCCTGCATGCAATATTTTTGAGTTGCCTCATTATTTTTGACTTGACCCATAAGCTTCATTGTACTAAATATACAGCCAAGGTATACCTCCGTGCAGGAAAGGGCTTTGGCCATTCTGACAATATCACAGGAACATCCAAAAAATTCAGTGATTTTTTGGAGGTCGGGGCATGAATGGACAAATTTGCTGATTTTGTGAGAATGGCCGGTATGCACATTACAAATATACTATGTACTACAGGACACACTTGACATGCACTTTAAAATTATCAACTAATATGCAAAACAGTCTTTTGAAACGAATAAGACAAAAACAATTTTTAATGCCCAAATAAATGCATTCTAGTATAAAAATGGAAATCCACCGAAGGGGAAGCAAGAAACATGCATTTAACATAAAACAAGGAGGTGGTATGAAGACACTCAACACATAAACTTAGAGGTGGTCATGCACAAGCAGATACGAGACCACCTTACCGATTTATGGAACTGACTGATGGAACATTTTCTTGATCACAAACCCCTTCAGCGAGGAGCCGATCTCGAATTTCCCAAGCAAACATGGTAGGGTTTTCTCGTTTGTATTTGCAAATGTGATCCACCACTTTTGGAGTTGCTACCTTGGGTTTTGAGCCACCTATCACTCCAGGTTTTATTGAGCCAGTCTCATAGTACCTGAATCATTCATTACAAAAACTTTAAGTTAAAACAATGAAATTATTGATGGTAGAATGTAGAGGACCTCACCTATTTATACTGCTCACACTTGGGATGTTGTCTTGTGAACACACATTTTCAGATAATAATCTGTCACGAATTTCCCATGCAAACATTGTAGGGTTTTCTTGCTTATACTTGGTAATTGCATCAACCACAATTGGGGTGGCTACCTTGGGTTTCGAACCACCAATCACCCCGGGTTTAATTGAACCGGTTTCATAGTATCTGTTACAAGAATAAAAATGTCTGTTAAAGAAGCACTAGATATCAAATTAACGAACATCTCTTTAATTCACAATTTTAACTTGTATTCATCGAGGGGGAAATAATTATTAAAAGCTGCATGAGACATTAACTTTTGTGGTGAGAGTTGGTGATTGCTTTGGTGATGCAATTCATGCATTATGGCAAACACACGCCGCAGTGCAAGGTATCTTCACCTTGTTGGTAAAGTTTTTATTTCGACACATGTCCTGCACACGCAGTGGGCTGCCCTTGCCGTGTGCTTAAAGTTTGACAGTCCCCAAGGCTACACAAAATAGGCTGGAGCAACATTTTCCCTTCAATCATCCTATTATTGTCAAGCAGACCATCACAATTAGTTCATTTTAATAGTAAGCAGGTTGCGGTGAAATTACCCGTCTCAAAGGCCAAAAGGACGAAGGAAAAAAATTCGAATAGCAATTTCATTGGCACTTTTCCTGGTTATATTTATCCGAAAATTCAGATCATCGGTGACTTTCTGTTGCATTTGAGGATTTAGGATGCCCTTGATGAACAACATAACAAATTGGTGAACAAAATAAAAAAATAGTTTTTTAAAAAATTAGCAAAGTTAGGTCAGCACTAATTTTCTGCTGGAAATTGGTTTTCCGGACTCTGTTATAATTTTCTTATTATTAAGGTAAGACACCCACAATCAGATAATTTTGTGGCCCCCACAATCTTCTCTCATCGTCGTCAAAATTGGATGAACTCAGATCGTAATATGTACCATTTGCATAGTAGGTTCATATTGCCCTGTCCAAATAAGAGAAGTAACTAGTTTTCCCAGCCTTTCATTATGGACATCTTACCTTAAAAAATATTGCTGGAAAGACATTTGAATGATTAGGGCTGTCTGATGAGGGTAGGGCTTCCCTGGCCGAAACGGGCTGTGTGACTGAATTTACGCGATGAATTTCTAATTCTTTGGATTTGTTTAGTCCTATCGAGCTATTGCGGCTTTTGAGTGCCATCCGAGATTTTATTAACAAATTTGAGTTTTTGCTGTAATGCTCCAGACAGGATAACGAATCCCTGCTCATTTTTTTCTGATGGCATGGCAAACGGTGACAATATCTATACCAGCATCATTTTATTTGGCCAACATTACAACACTTTTCAGTTTTAATAATCAGAAGAGCTTTTAATCAAGAAACACTTGATTCGCAAACATTAATTTAAAACAAGCACACTCATGTGTAATTGGTTAAATTGACAATTTGATGAAGGGGCCGGCTGTTGCATCAAACATAATCTCAGTCATGTTACTAATAAAGTCTCATGCACTTGTGGGTCAGAGATAATGACGACATAATGAGATAGGCACCACATGCCGGCACAGATTAGCACATAATCTTATCCTGCGATGCCAACATGGATGTCCTTATCAGCCAGGTGATGGCTAAAACTTCAACATCAGCAGCCAATAGTCTGATCCGATGATCAGTACTCATTCTACATACGGGAACTAGCTATATACATCTTCATACTGTGTAACAAAGAATGAAAACCACCAATACTGGCTAACTTGATTTTTCACATGCATGTCTTTCAGTTCAAACTATATTCAAATAAGGTAAATAAATTTTGCTACGTTGTCTACCCAGCCAATCCGGGATTTCATTCTGAAACCAAATTTTATGTCCTTGAAATACTGTAAATCCCCCATTAAAGGTGCCCCAATATTAGGAAGGAGTTGCGGCCTTCCTCCCTCATCCAATGTGACCCAATAGTCAGTCGCATTTCTACCTGCATTACGTCCAATTTTGAGTCAGTGCTCAGTGGTGAATGCTCAGTAACAAAGGGGGGATAGTCCTTAATAAAATACATTTATTCTTAGAGACCATTGGTTCAATTGAGCTAGGTCTCTGCTCAGCTCACCCATCAAATAGGGCTGCTAGGCCGTGTCGTCACAACATAATATTAGAGCAAGATAGTAAAATATACCCTTAAAATGGGTTACACTGGTTTTCCCACAGTTAGTTCAGCTTTTCATTAAAATATTCTGTCAGTGCCCGGGGCAAGTCGTTTAATCGCAATTGTGTATGCTTGTGTACGAGACTTTGGTGTGAAGTTAATAAATATTTATTGTTGATCAAACCTTGCCAGTGACTTTCTAATAGTTCTTTAGCTCTAATCAGCCAATGCCTTGGGTTATTTACTGTTTGTTTAATTACAAATTGCTTCATGTCAAGTCATTTCATTTTGGAAAGTTACATTTACCTGCCAAGTATTTTGGAGACACATCCATGGGAGACTCGGAGCTGTCGGGAGATGTCACACGGCCGGACTCCTTGATGGGCCAGCTCCACAATACGCTGCCGCACCACATCAGGCAAGGGACGGCCATTGACAAAGACTCCTCCAAGCTGATTCACTCCACCATGACCTGAAATGATGAGAAAATCGCACAAAATATTTATGATATTTCTATAAATGTTAAATACAAAAAGACACAACAGACACCACACAAAATCATGTAAAAAATTTTAAGGGGGAAGCATCGGTTTTTTCTTCTCACCCTTGACTCATTTGGAACAACACTAGAAGCTGGTGCTCGGTTGGTCTAATGTTCTAATTTGGAGCAACGATAAAAAATTTTTAGAAAACAGGCATGGGATTGCAGGTTTAAATTGGGATAGAACATCTTTAAAATAAAGTAAATCATTTTCTGTATGGTAAAGATGTGCAAGTCATCCCAACACCTATGTTAATATAAACACCAACATCATGAACAAAATGGTATGTTTTGTAGGCATTATTTTTTCCTGATAACGTTCCATGGGATTAGATGATGGACAGAGAACTACGATGGAGCAGATGTGACACATTTTATACATATAAGGTTAGCGTCACAAATTGACATATTTTTACCGCCTGCGTTAGCATTCGAGGTAATATAGTGCGAGATCTACGATTGAGCCATTGTTTTTAATAAGATTTGTTACTGGGTGGCAACACTGGGGATGTGTGTCACTGTTGATCCATCGTAGAAAAGGAAAAGGCATTATTTGTTATATATAAAGGCATTATCATCATCCTCCATAAAAAATCTCCTGATAAAATCCTTCAAATTGTTTCTCTTCCAAAAGCTTGGGAAGCTGGCTAAAAGTAAAGGGATATCAGCATCCACCATACCATACCAAAATGTTGAATAGGGAATGGGGGATGTTGAAAAGGAAAAAAATCAGGAAATATGCCATAAATATATGTGTGTTATATATTAATTATGAAAACCTCCTATTAGTCTACAAGCTGAAGGAGCCCCAGGAATAAAATTCATAGCGCCCACACCATAATAAATTATAAGAATAAGAATCTATGCATTGTAGGGGTCCCAATTTTTTCTGACATGGAGCTATGCACTAATTTCAATCTTTGGGCCCTTAGCTGATAGACCATATAGATTTCAGTCTGCAATTCATCTACATTTCAGCCTGAAATTCACATTTGTGTTCAAGAGTCTCGAAAAGTTTCCGCATGCCATGGCACAGGTATATTTCTAACAGGTCTTTCTAAGCATGCTAGGCTCAGGGTGGAATATGTTTAATCTTGATTCACTCTTTAACCAAAATACACACATCACAATAATTTGGATTTTCCCCTAAAACTTACTGAAGGAGGCCTTTTCACATAAATATGGAATTCCAGGCTAAAATCTAGCAGGCTAATACCAATGATTGATGACAACATAGTACACTTGATTATTTGACTAACTAAAAAATTAGTGAATATTGTGCTGCAAAGAAATCCTGTGAAAAGATTGAGAATATGAGTAAGATATTGGTTTGGTTTATTATATTATGTGACTATCCTGAAGTTTGTTGGACCATCGATCCTTCATCGAGCTTCACCCCAAATGACTTTAATTGAACGATTTCTATCAAAGCAAAATCATGTGGGGTGAATTTTATCGTATGGTTCAATGGTGCAGCTAAGCTAGTTCTATCATAAGAATGGTTAGATTAGAGGGAAAATTAGTAGAAGTGCCCACACCGGTGACCATATGTATATAGCTTATATACCTTTACCACCTGAATTAGGTGGAGGGTTTGGTTCCTCTTGTTTGGGTGTAACATGAGGGTGTATAGGGGCAGTGAGAAGTTGACCATTTGGGAACTGAGCTGCGGCTGCAGCAGCGGCGGCTTGGGAGTAAACCAGCTCAGAAAATGATCCAATTGTCGTCTGATCTGCAGTCAGTGATTGTATCAAGGTGGACGCTTCCTGAGTTGTGGTTGGGGGTTCTCCTACGAGGCAAAATCATATGGTTACTCGAAAAACATTATCATAATGGATCATAATCATTGTCATAGATTACACTGATACATAAGTAGTAGTAGTACAGTGGGCCCTCATACTACTAACAGTGAAGAGTCAAAAATTATTGTTTTTTTTTTCCCTCAGCCTGCTTGGTTCTTTCCGATTCTAAAAGTTATGATAATCATACATATGAAACCATGCATTTAGGTGACAGATTTTAATGGCCCGATTCCCGCTTTCCACACTTAATTACATATCTCCAAGAACAGGGTAAAGCCTAAGAGACATCATCCCTCTTTCAAAAATGTAGAGATATATCGTCCTTGTCACTCAAAAAAATCTCCCCCTTCTAGATGATCGATGACACTCGCAGAGACTTCCCAGATCGGGGGGAAGTGTACACTTGATTTACACATCACCCTGCTTCTAGTATACTTCTTCATGCCTACACTACACTTCCATTTGAGATGCTTCAAGTACAGGTGAAGTGTGTATAAGCATGGAAAAGGTGTAAAATGAGTGTCACACCCTTCAGCACTTCTATATCCGGAGTGTAAATTAAGTGCCAATAAGTGGCAAAGCAGTGGCCACTTCTGGTCGACCTGGGTAGTCATTGCAAGCCATATAGCTTGAGCAAATCTGTTGCTTGATACTTGTACCAAGCTCAGGTGACAAGTGATGCCACAGCAAAGAACAGATTTACATCTATCTGTGAAATAATCCTTGCGTGAAGTGAGATGTTCCGATCCCATAACCTCTTGTTGGCCCTTGGCGGTATTTACTTGATTCACTTCTTTATGCCTTTGTGCCTTTCCCATTTTGTTCAACCATGTATTTCCATGTAAGATAGGCAAGCGGAACATGTCTGTTGGGATCTGGGGAGCGAATGTTGGCCTCGATGCTTGCCTTGACTACAAACCCAAACCTTGATGGTTATTTGTACTTTTACTAAATTTTGCCAGCTTTTATATGAATTATATTGGATTATTTTTTGATCATCATTGCTATGCATAAAGTCACCCTCTTACCCCTCTATTTGGTACCACAATAAAAATTCTAGTGTGCACACCTCTCAGTAAGTGCGGATGCAGCTGCAGTGCAAAGCAGTCCATATTACACTCTAAAAACCATTATTGTCCCTATTTTTGTCTGTAACAGCCTGTTTGCCTATAAAGTGAATGAAACAGCCACATACTGTTCTCCGCACCTTCACAAATCTGTAATAGGGGGTTTGCATAACAAATGTGTGTTATCCTGGAAAACAAGAGGCTTCATGTTGAAGGTCTACGCAGAAAATCTGAATGAGGGATAATGGACATTTGCCATGCACACTGTTTTATCCAGATCTGTGATGTGATAAAATTCGATATGCTCAAGCTATATTCTCGTAAACGATAGTGTAAGGCTGTTATTCATAGAGGCAGTTAAGGATCTTACAGGGCTCGTGTTTATTGGGAGGGGGCAATATGTTCACTTTAAAATGGAAAAGGACCTTTTTTTTAAAGCTGTACAATGGAAATACAGATAATCTCATCCACAGGGACTGTCCATAAGCAGGAGCCCTGTCAGAACCTTAACTGTGTCATGTTTTCATTCCGATTTCAAGTGTTCGGTGTTCCCACTCCAAAACAAAAAAGAAAATGCAATTTGACAGTGAAATAAGCCAACCTGCCAGTGTCATAAAGCTTAATACCCTACCCTTGGCGCATGAAATAATTATAAAGGGTTTTTTCGGCAAATATCCACTTTACTAGCAACTTTACTTTCCGAGATATGAACCAGTGTACTGCATAGTCCAATGTTTGATCTTATATCTATGCATGCACCCTCAAAAAATTGCTTGAACATGGATGATCATGAGATGAGGTCTTTACTATTTCTTGATCCTTGGACTGGAAATTTCCAACCTGAATTCTTATTTCTATCTGTGAAGACAACTGCTTTGTATTATCATTAGAATGTAATATCTATTCTGAGCCAGAGTACTTCATGTACAATCAGTCTCAAAAGAAATGCAACTTTTCTTTTCTTTTTTCCTGGGGCGCAGGGTCAGGGTCATGTAACCTGGGGTCATGAGAAATCTGCATATCAAAATCATCTATATCCCCATATTCATTGGTATACACTCTTCTCCTAAAGACAGGCAACTTAAAAAAATGTTGCGATTCCTTTGAGACTGAATGTACAGTCAAACCTTGATATAAAGACCACCTTCGGGCTGCAGCCAAAGTGGTCTTTATAGCAAGGTGGTCTTTATATCAAGGGGGCAAGAGCCGGAGCTCACGCTCCACCAGCAGAAATCCTGTCCATTAAGAAAAACTGAACGGGCTGCACTGAAAGTGGTCTTTATAGCAAGGTGGTCTCCTAATCAAGGTGGTC
>JAAUXW010005211.1_pt1 | contig 13739 bp, 12 predicted proteins | sample 7278141 | NCBI WGS metagenome assembly JAAUXW01 (sample SAMN14350115, study PRJNA611818) | marine sediment metagenome | isolation source: surface marine sediment (2.1m) | place: French Polynesia: Moorea | collected 2018-08
CCTCGAACCCGGCGAACTCTTAAGTGTCGAGTCGACGGATGGCCGGCGCCACGTGTACAAGGTCATCGGCGCGGATGTCGTGGACTCTCGCAGGGGCAGCCTGGTGCTCGATACCGAGGAGCCGATGCTGTCCCTGGTGACGTGCTACCCGTTCGAATCGCGCGAGGTGGGTGGGCCGATGCGCTACATCGTCACGGCGAAGAAGCTCTTCTAAGCGCGACTCCCGCACGCACGAACTTAAGAGTCCGCTACCTGGGGTAGATGAGGACACTACCCTCGCTGAAGAGGAGGCCCTCCGCCGGAAACGACACAGCGCCATAGACCTGCAGGTTATCAATGCAGAGTGTGCCAAAACCCTTGCCACCGAAGCCCATGGTGTAAGCGATTCCACCGGCCGGGTTCGTTGTGTCATTGGCGAGGAAGAATACGCTCCCGTTAGGCATCTCGAAACCTGCCTGCGATTCGTGCCATTTCCACAGACGACCGAGGCTGTTGTCCCAGTGGTATTCGTCCCGCAAGGCGTCGAGACCGATCAGGGTTTCCGAGCCGACATACAGCATGTCGAATGCGGCCGGATCACTACTACCCGGAACGCAGCCGCCGAATTCATCCTTCAGTTCTTCCCGGGCCTGCTCGCCATAGATGTCGGTCAGGCGACTCTTTGCGGCTTCCCTGTATGCCGAGTCAGGGTAGGTCTCAACGAACGCCGAGTAAGCCTCCAGAGTGTCCGCGGCCTGTGCCTCCTTCCAGCGCGCTTTGTCGGCTTTCCTTGCCTTGTATTCCTCGCCGCACGATGAGAGCAATGCGGCGGCGACAAGTATCAGTGTGATTTTTCCCATGGTCATTCCCCGGAGGTATGCAATACAAAGAGTGCGACGGCACGATCGCTACGTCGTCACGGCGAAGGAGCTTTTCTGAGCGCGTCGAGCCTGAGCAGAGCGGCGGCGCTGATCGCGTCCGTGATCTCGCCGTCGTGCACCAGCTGCACGGCGTCGTCGAACGGCAGCCTGCGTACCTCGAGATCCTCGGTCTCCTCGGTATCCGGCTCACCGATCGTCAGTTCCGTGGCGACCCAGGCGAAACCCTCCTCGTCGGTGATCGAGTTGCTCGTATGCAGCCGCATGAGCGGCTGCCAGTCAGCCGCCGTCAGCCCAGTCTCCTCGCGGAGCTCTCGCTTTGCCGCTTGCAGCGGTTCCTCCGCCAGCAGCGCGCCGCCCATCGGCACTTCCCACGAGTACTCATCGAGCGTGTATCGCTGCTGGCCGACGAGCCAGGTGTGATCCTCGTCGTCAATGGCGATGATCGCGACTGCCCGGTTCTTGAAGTGCACGTGACCGTACTGGTTCTCGCCACCGCCCGGGTTGATCACGTGATCCTCGCGAACCTCCATCCAGTCGTTCTCGTACACGGTTCGCGATGAGAGCATGCGCCAGCTCATGACGGGTTCGCTGCAACTTCGGTTTCGACGAACAGCTTGAAGCGCTCCATGTCGGTCTCGGTGCGCCTGCGAATCGACTTGGCCACGAACAGCGCCATGACCTTCATGAAACCCTTGAAGGTGTGATTGCAGTAGCTGACCCAGCGGGTGCTGCCGTCCCCGGTCTCCTCGAAATGATTGACGATGACGGCGGTGCCCCATTTCGTTTCGTACGTGCCCGCAAGAAAGTCGGGCTCGCGGCGTGCCGTGATCGTTTCAGTCATGACGACTTCGCGACCCTTCTCGTCGTAGATCAGTTCCGCGACCGCATCGGGCTCACCGGGCGTTCCCGACCTGTGCATGAAGGACTTCAGTGTCGGTTGCCACTTCATCATGTTGTCCGGGTTGTCGAACAGTCGCCAGACGGTCGCACGGTCTGCGCCGATCAACACCTCGCTCTTGTGTTTCATGTTTATTCCCTGTATTCGTCGCTTTTCATATTAGCGTATCGAGCGCCGATGGAATCACCCAGAGCCAGGCTTACCCAGGGATCGGTGGGTCGACACCTCGTCGACATGACTGTGCCGATGCTGCTGGGAATTACGACGATGATGGCGCAGTCGTTCATCGATACCTGGTTCCTCGGGCACGTCGGCGACCGTGCGCTGGCTGCCTACGGCTTCGGTTTCCCGATCCTGATGATCGTCACGAGCGTGGCGATCGGTCTCGGCGCCGGAACGTCGTCGGTCGTTGCACGGGCCATCGGCGCGGAGAATCATCGCCGCGCCCGCCGGCTCGTTACCGACAGCCTGATCCTGTCTTTCCTCGTAACAGCGCTTGTCGCGGTCGTCGGCATCGTGACGATCGAGCCGCTGTTCCGCCTGCTCGGCGCGCCCGAGGACATGATCCCGATGATCCGCAGTTTCATGATCATCCTCTATGCCGGCGTGCCGTTCATCGTCGTCGGCATGGTGGGCATGGCCAGCATGAGGGCCACCGGTGATACCCGCATCCCGAGCAAACTCATGATTGCAGGTGCGGTACTCAACGTCCTGCTCGATCCAATCTTCATATTCGGTTACGGCGTCATCCCGGAGATGGGTCTCGACGGCGCGGCAACGGCGGCGCTGCTCGCAAGGGGCATCATATTCATCGGCGCCATCTACCTGCTGCTGGGCAAGCTCAAGATGGTGAGCTTCGAAAAACCCGACGCCGGCGAGCTCGGCCGATCGTGGGCGGACATTCTTCACGTGGGGCTGCCCGCGGCGGGCACCAATGCGATCGTACCCATGGGCCTGGCAATCGTAACGGCGATGATCGCGCGTTACGGTCCCGACGCCGTCGCGGGCTTCGGTGTGGCGAGTCGCATAGAATCGCTCGTGCTCGTGATCTACTACGCCATGTCATCCATTATCGGTCCCTTCGTCGGTCAGAACCTTGCAGCCGGGAAAGAAGATCGCATCCAGCTGGCGCTACGCCTGTGCGCAGGCTTCTGCATCGTTAGCGGCATCGTGATTGCCGCAGGGCTGGCCTTGCTGTCCGACGTGCTGCCGGGCCTGTTCAGTTCCAATGACGATGTGACGAGTATCACGCGCCTGTTCCTGCTGATCGCGCCGATCAGCTACGGGGCCTACGGAATCGTGATGGTGGTCAATGCCGCGTTCAACGGGCTCGGTAACCCGATGCCGGGCGTCGTGATCAGTGTCACTCGCATCGTCGCGCTGTACGTGCCGCTGGCCGCGCTCGGCATGATGCTTTACGGCGCGGCCGGCATTTTCGCGGCCTATGCGGTTGCGAACGCGCTGTCCGGCGTCCTCGGATACTTCTGGGCAAGGTCGAACGCCCACCGGCTGTGCGAGCTGTCGGCGCGCCAGCCCGCCGCCTGACACGGGGCGGACCCGCCCAACTTGCCACGACTGACGCGCGCTGGTATCGTTTCGTACCAGTAACTTTCATTATTAGACTTACTGTGAGCGGCGGCTGTCCGGGAGTGAACGCATCATGACAATCGAGCTTGTAAACCGCATCGAACCGACGATAAAGGATTTCGATCATCCCTATATGACGGGCGAGTGGACCCCTTGCTATACCGAATACAACGCCAGCGACATGGAGGTGATCGGCGAGATTCCCGGCGACATCGACGGCGTATACGTTCGTAACACCGAGAACCCGGTTCACGAAGCCATCGGGCGCTACCACCCGTTCGACGGCGACGGCATGATTCACGCCATCAGTTTCCTGGACGGCAAGGCCGAGTACCGTAATCGCTTCGTGCGGACCAAGGGCTTCGAGGCGGAGCGGGAAGCCGGGCAGGCCTTATGGGCAGGGCTCCTCGAGCACCCGAAACGTTCGACACGACCGGGCTGGGGCGCACAGGAATGGCTCAAGGACTCTTCGTCGACCGATGTCATCGTGCATTCAGGCCACATCCTGTCGACCTTCTACCAGTGTGGCGAAGGTTACCGTCTCGACCCGTACACGCTCGAGCAATTCGGCACGGAGTCCTGGGTACCGATCGACGGTATCTCGGCACACACGAGTCTCGTCGAAGCGACAGGCGAGCTGATCTTTTTCAATTACTCCAAGCACGCGCCCTTCTTCCATTACGGCGTGGTCGGTCCGGACAATCGCCTGAAACACTACGTACCCATCGAGCTGCCGGGACCGCGTTTGCCGCACGACATCGCGTTCACCGAGAACTATACGATCATCAACGACCTGCCACTTTTCTGGGACCCCGAAGCACTCGAGCGCAACGTTCATGCCGTACGCTTCTTTCCGGATATCCCGTCACGATTCGGCATCATTCCGCGGTTCGGCAAGCCGGACTCGATCAAGTGGTTCGAGGCCGAGCCTACCTACGTACTGCACTGGATCAACGCATACGAGGAGGGCGACGAGGTCGTGCTGGACGGCTATTTCCAGGAACACCCGCAGCCGGCGAGTCACCCGGATGCACCGGCGGGTTTCGAGCGGATGATGGCGTACCTGTCACAGGAGCTGATGGGCGCGCGCCTGCATCGCTGGCGCTTCAACATGAAGACCGGGGAAACCAGGGAGGAACGTCTCGATGACCGCACGCTCGAGTTCGGGATTCCCAACCAGCGTTACGGCGGCGTCAAGTACCGATATGCCTACAGTGCCGTGCCGGAGCCGTATCGTTTCTCGTTCACCGGGTACTGCAAGCACGATCTCGATACGGGCAAGTCGTGGACGGTAGACCTCGGTCCGGGCCGCTTCGGCAGTGAGGCGGGCTTCGCACCGCGGCTCAATGCCAGCGCCGAGGACGACGGTTACCTCGTTTCATTCGTCACCGACCTGAATGAACGGCGCTCGGAGTGTGTGCTGCTCGATGCGACCGACATCGAGTCGGGACCGGTTGCGAGAATCATTCTTCCGCACCAGATATCGAGCGGGACCCACGCCACCTGGGCGCACGGCGAAGACATACGGGCGGCACAGCAACGCAACGCAGCCTGACGCGCGGCGGCTCACTCGAGTGAGACAGCTGACCGCACAAGACGCCGCGTTCCTCTACCTGGACAGCCAGGGAGCGCACCTGCACCTGACCGGGCTGTACATTTACGACAAGGTGGCGACGCCGGACGGCGTGCTGCGTTTCAAGGAGATTCGCAAGTACATCGAGAGCCGATTGCACACGTCACCGATCTTCCGGCAGAAGCTCAAGTACCTGCCGCTGAATGTCGACTATCCGTACTGGATCGACGACGAGAAATTCGACATACACTTCCATGTGCGACATATCGCGCTTCCGGAACCGCGGGACTGGCGTCAGCTCTGTATCCTGGTTGCCCGTATCCATTCACGACCGCTCGATTTGACTCGTCCACCGTGGCAGATGCACGTCGTCGAGAGTTTAAGCAACATCAAGGGTCTTCCGGAAACCGCGTTCGCGGTCATTGCCAAGTACCATCATTCAGCCATCGATGGTGTCACCGGTGCCGAGATCATCAGCGGGCTGCACAGCACGACGTCGGAGTACGACCCCGACCCGAAGCCCATGCCCTGGCAACCCGATCGGGAGCCGTCGTTGCCCGGGCTGCTCAATCGCGCTGCAGTCAACAACGTACGTTCGCCGTTTCAGATCACCAAAGCCGTGGCTGCCACGCTGCCGGAAATAAGCCGTGTCCTGCTCAAGCGGGCGTCCCCCGATGTCGAGTCGAGCCACGACGTGCCGGACACGCGCTTCAACGGACCCGTCTCTCCCCAGCGCGTCTTCGAGGCAACGCCGATCAAGCTCAAAGACCTTCGCGCGATCAAGTCGGCCGTCCCGGGGGCCACCGTCAACGACGCGATCCTCGCGGTTTGCGGCGGTGCTTTGCGGGAGTATCTCGAGGCCAAGGGCGAGCTGCCCGAGGACTCGCTCGTTGCAATGGCGCCGGTCAACACCCGCAGACCGGATGAGGCGATCACGGCCGGCAACGTGCTGGCGATGATCATGGTCCCGCTGCACACCGACATCGCGGACCCCGTCGCGCGACTGCGTGCAATCCGCGAAGCGACGGCCAGCGCCAAGGCAACCAGCGATGCCATCGGCGCGCGCCAGATGACGGACCTGACAAGCCACATCCCATCGGCGACAATCGCGCTCGCGGGCAGGCTCATCACGGGCCTGGGCCTCGGCCACCGCGCCGTGCGACTGTGCAACTGTACGGTCACAAACGTGCCGGGTCCGCAGCAGGCCCTCTACTTCAACGGCGCAAGGCTACTGATGTCCACGGGTTGCGGGCCGGTGCTCGACGGCATGGGACTGATCATCTCGGCGATCAGTTACCACGGCGACATCGTTTTCTCGTTTACGGGTTGCCGGGAGGTCACGCCGGACCCCGAGCAGCTCACCAAGTGCACGCGGAAGGCGCTCAGGGCGCTGAAGTCGGCCGCAGCATCGTCCTGATGGTTCGCTGCATGATCGAGGCGGCAGCGCTCCCGTACCCGATCGACTGCATGCCGAAGAACAGCGACAGCCTGAGCGGCGTGCCGAGCAGCGTCCGCGGTCCGGGCTCGCTGGCAATACTCGAGCAGGCCGATCGCAGCTCGGCGATCGAGGCGCCCGCGAACATCGACGTTAATTTCAACATGTCGCTGACGCAGCGCTCCAGGGCATCGGCGCGAACGATCATTGCGTCGAGCTTGGCGAAATCGATGTTCGCCGACCTGCGCGACGATCCGACCGGGCGCCGCGTGAAGTACTCGAACAGCTGCCGGAATTCCGTACCCACGGTGCCGCTGAACAGCGGGTCGTCGATCCTGCGCAGCTCCTTGTCCACGGCATTCCAGTCACTCTTCGCAAGGCAGTCGACGGCCTTTGGAAACAGCACGGACTCCTCGTAGTACATGTGCTTCCTCAGGTCGGTGATGTAGCTCTCTATAGCTGCACACGCCGCTTCGACCGCTATTTTGTCGCCGCTCGTCGCTGCGGCGTCCAGCAGCTCGACGATTTCGTTCGTGGCCGATTCCAGCCGCTCGTGATCGCGGCGGAGCCTGGCAACGTCCAGTGCGGACGACGGATCGCGGACGACCAGCCTCTTGAACAGGCTGTCCTCCGTCGGGTGATGCACGGAATCCGGATATTCGTGCAGGTAGCGCGCAATGTCCTGCACCAGGTAGTAGTCGGATGGTGTCTCCAGACCTCTTTCACGCATTTGCTCGAGCATCGTGTCCAGCAGCAGCGCCATGTAACGATGTTCGCTCGTCAGCGTTGCGATCGGCTCCGGAATTTTTCGTGCAAGGTTCGGCATCATGCTGACTCTACGATCTCGCTCAAGTTGGAGACGCTCCGCCTGTCGTCCGCTGCCGGATACAGCAGCGGCATCGCCCAGTGCGTGACTGCCGGGAAGTGCTTGCGTGGTTCGAAGGGCTGCCAGTCGTCGCGATCCTGGACCAGGCGGTCGGCGATCGCGAGCAGGACCCATGGATTCACGCTCATGCCGATGTGGGTCGAGAAAACGCGCACGTTCTCGCGCGGCGCGCGGGTGTCGCAGCTGTCCACGATGTAGTGAGGGATACGCGAGGATTCCTCGTCGACGACACCGTCGATCGGACTGTGAAAGGCAATACACGGCATGGCCGGATGGTCGGCATCCCATTGCATCAGACCGCGCCGCCCTGCGAGGTCGATGTAAGAGCGGCGGCTGAACCAGTAGCCGACCGCGGCCACGAAACGATTGTGATGTCCGAGCAGATAGGGATGGAACGTCGGCGATCCGAGCATGATCACCCGATCGACGTCGTCCGGGTACTTGAGACCGAGCTCGCGCACGACGACGCCACCCAGGCTCTGGCCAATCAATGACACCGGCTTGCCCAGCTGATCGGCAAGGCGCCGAATGATGTCGCCGAGATTGCGATACAGCCCGTCCAGGTATTCGTCCCAGTCCGACTCGTCCTGCGGACCGAGATTGCGTCCCTGGCCCCAGCTTCGGGCCACGAAACCGTTCGAATTGAGGAAGCTGTTCAGGCGTGTCAGCGTGGATTCCGATGCCAGGAAGCCCGGGACGGTGACGACGGGGCGGCCCTCGCCCTGCGGCGCGCTCTGCCGCAGCAGCCAACCACTGGCGAGGCCCGCGGCGAGTTCTCCCCGCGCGCCCATCAGGTCCATCTGCAGTCTGAAAAGATCGGCCAACATAGGTCGTAACCCTGCGCGTCTGCTAGCTTGCGAACGCGCGAATCCACATGATATCGTCCTTAAGTCTAATTATACAAGTAACCCTGCAACATCCATCGATCGCAACCTACGAGGTTCACGGCCCTGACCGCCAACTACAATACGGACTTTGCGCAACTGTCCGGCCTGGAGCGAATGCGCCATTTCGCCGAACACCCGGAAGAACGCTTCGGTGTTGCGATGTGGCTCGGTTACAGTGTCGAACAGTTCGCCGAGGGCGAGGTCGTGCTGCGTTACGCGCCGAAGGAAGCGCACGTCAACCTGTTGTCGACGATCCACGGCGGCGTGCTCACCAGCCTGCTCGATACCGTGATGGGCTGCGCGGTCATGACGACACTCGGACCGGAGGAAAAACACACGGTCATCGACCTGCACACCAAGTTCGTGCGTCCGGTGTCGCTCGACACGGCACCGCTCGACGTAATAGGTGTCGTCGAGCACCGTGGTCGGCGGCAGGCTACGGCGAGCGGCAGGGTGGTTGCGCCGGGTGACAGGTTATGTGCGAGTGGAACGGCAACGTCGATGATCCTGTGAGCAGACTGTTCGAAAAGCACCGCGCGTTACTCGAGAAGGCCATCGATGCCTGTGAGAAACGTTATTCGTGGACGGCGTACCCGGAATCGCCGAGCAGCAAGATACACGGCAAGGAAGTCCCGGCGGCCGGAAAGGCCCGCTTCGAGACGCTGCTCGACAAACCGTTCGAGTTGGACCTGCCCGGAATCACCGGGCGCGTCGGCGAAGAAGTATCGCCGTTTACCGAAGTGCCGCTCGGCATCACCTATCCGCAGGTCGATATCGACGCGATCTTTATGGCCGCGAAGTCCGCGCGCGAGGCCTGGTGCCTGAAGAGCACCGAGGAACGCACCGGCCTCTGTCTCGAGATGCTCGATCGCCTGGCACAGCCGGAGTCGCTGTTCGTCAATGCGCACGCGACGGTCCATACCGCCGGGCAGAGCTTCATCATGGCGTTCGCCGGCTGCGGTGCCAATGCGCTCGATCGCGGACTGGAGGCGCTCGCCTATGCCTGGAAGGCGATGCAGGATGTCCCGGCCACAGCCAGCTGGGAACGGCGCTTCGGAGCCGCAGCAGAGACCAGGCTCGAGAAGCGCTACCGGCTGATACCGCGCGGTACGGCTGTCGTCGTCACCTGCGCGACGTTTCCGCAGTGGAACGGCTACCCGGCCATTCTTGCGAGCCTGGCCACGGGTAACTCGGTCGTGGTCAAACCGCATCCGAAAACAACGCTGCCGGTTGCGCTGTTCGTAAAGTCCATGCGCGAGGTGCTCGCCGAGAACGACATCGACCCCGATCTCGTGACCATGGTTGCGGACACTCGCGACAATCCCGTGACCATCGAACTAATGCATCATCCGGACACGGCGATCATCGACTTCACCGGCGGGCCCGTGTTCGGGAAATGGATCGAGGAGAACTGCACGAACGCGCTGGTGTACACCGAGACGGCAGGCTGCAACTCCGTCGTCATCGAGTCGACCGACGATTTCCGCGGTATGTGCGACGCTGTTGCGCACTCGTTGTGCCAGGCGTCGGCGCAGATGTGTACGAGTGTGCAGAACGTCTTCGTGCCGGGCGACGGCATCGAGACCGAGAACGGGCACGTTGCGTTCGAGGCGGTCAGCCGGGAACTCGTGGCTGCCGTCGAACGGATGCTCGAGGACCCCAAGAAAGCGGCGTACCTGTGCGGCACCCTGGTCGACGAGAACATCTACGCGGCGATCGATGAGGCGGCGGCCGCACCCGCCGCGCGTGTCCTGCGCCCCTCCGGCCGCTATGCGCACCCGGAGTTCGACAAGGCCCGGACCGCAACGCCGCTGATGCTCGAAGTCGATGCCGAAGCCAGGGAGCTGTACGGCAAGGAGCACTTCGGACCGATCTCCTTTGTCATTCGCTGCGACGATGCGGAGCACGCCCTGGCCCGGGCGACGGACGATGCCCGCGAACACGGTGCGATCACGTCGCACGTGTATTCGACCGACGAGGGTTTTCTCGAACGGGCGGAGTACGCCTATCACTCGGCCGGTGCTTCGCTGGCCTTAAACCTTGTCGGCATGCCGATCAATTTCGCCGCCGCGTATTCCGATTTCCACGTTACGGGTCTCAATCCGGCCGGCAACGCCTGCCTGTCGGATCTCGCGTTCGTAACGAGCCGTTTCCGCATCGTACAGACGAAGTTCCCGGCAGCCTCCGGAGATCCCTGACCCGGTGGCCGGCGCTCGGATCCATATCGTCGGCGTCGGGATGACGCGGCTCGGCAAGATGCCGGAGCGCTCGGTCAAGGACCTGACGCGGGAGGCCGTAACGCTCGCTCTCGACGATGCGGGCACGACAGCCGACAACATCGACGCCGCCTGGTTCGCCAACACCCGGCAGCCGATGCTCGAGGGGCAGAACACCGTACGCGGACAGATCGCGTTGCGCCCGCTGGGTTTCGACGGTATTCCGGTAACAAACGTCGAAAACGCCTGCGCAAGCGGCAGCACGGCACTGCTGCAGGCAATCGCCTTCCTGAAGTCCGGCATGGCCGATGTCGCCCTCGTCGTCGGTGCGGAGAAAATGTTCTTTCCCGACAGGCGCGATGCGATGCTTGCCGCATTCAGGGGCGGAACCGACATTCACGCAATCGCGGAAACGGAGCAGTTGGTGCGCTCGATCGCGACGGATGTCGTGCCCGATGGCATCGGCGAGACGGTCGAACGCAGTTTCTTCATGGACGTTTACGCTGCGTTCGCGCGAGCGCACATGAAAGCCTACGGCACCAGCGTGGAACAGCTCGCTTACGTGGCCGCAAAAAACCACCGGCACTCGACGATGAATCCGCTGTCGCAATACCGCAAGGACATGAGCGTCGACGAAGTACTGGCGGACAAGCCGGTTTGCTGGCCATTCACGCGCGCGATGTGCGCACCGATTTCCGACGGCGCGGCCGCGGCCATCGTATGCAGCGAGGCACATACGGGCCGCTTCGACAAAGCGCGTGCGATCGAGGTCCGGTCTTTAAGCCTCGCGAGCGGCACGCATCGCGATATCACCGACTACGCCAGGCACATCGGTCGGCGTGCTGCGCTCCAGGCCTACGACGAGGCCGGCATTAAGCCCGCCGATATCGATGTCGCCGAAGTCCACGACGCGACGTCATTTGCCGAGATCCAGCAGATCGAGAACCTCGGCCTGTGTGCGCCGGGTCAGGGCGGGCCGTTCAGCGAGTCCGGAGCGACGACACTCGGCGGCGTGGTGCCCGTCAACCCGTCCGGCGGCCTCGTTTCCAAGGGACATCCCGTCGGTGCGACCGGTATTGCCCAGATCGTCGAGCTCGTTACGCAACTGCGCGGCGAAGCCGGCGACAGGCAGGTCGACGGAGCGCGCGTCGCGGTGGCTGAAAACGGCGGTGGGTTCCTCGGAGTCGAGGAAGCAGCGACGACCGTAACCGTTCTTGCCCACTAGCATGGCAGGTCCGGACAGCATTCGTAAGCTGCTGTACTCGGGCGCGGCCATCGACCCTGCGGGTGTGGCCGTACAGGACGGCGAAGAGCTCGTTTCGTTCGACGACCTGATCAGCCGTATCGAGTCGGCCGGTGACGCGCTGTGCCGCCTGGCGCCGGACCCGGGCAGTCGCGTCGCGATCTGCGCCGGCAATCACTGCGATCATCTCGTCGCCTATCTTGCGATCCTGTTATCGGGACGCGTCTGGGTGCCGCTCAATCCCGCCAACGGCAGAATCGTCAACGATGCCATCATGAGCAAGGCCGCGCCAGAACTGGTGCTCGTCGATCGTGCATCCCGGGGACAGGTGCAGGAGTCCGAAACCGTCCGGGACCTGGGCGCGCTCAAAGGCGACGCGCGCGAGTTCGAGCCTTGGGATGCAGCCATCGACGACATCGCGGCCATCAACTTCACGGGTGGCACGACCGGTGAACCCAAGGGTGTCATACAGACGCACGGCAATATGCTCGCCGTGATCGAGAACATGCAGGCGTTCTACGAATTCGGTTCGAACGACTGTAACCTCGCCGTGGCACCGTTGACGCACGGCTCGTCGCATTTCGTCATCCCGGTGCTGGCCGCCGGTGGTCGTCACCGGTTCGTCACCGATCGCTCCGCGTCGTCGATCGTCGCCGCGCTACGTGACGGTTCGAGCATTGCGTTCATGCCGCCGACGCTTGTCTACAAGCTGATGCAGGTCGGAGGGCTGTCACCGGGGCAGTTCCCGCAACTGAGGCACCTGACCTACAGTGCCGCACCGATGCCGCCAAACCGGATCGTCGATGCACAGCGGGCGTTCGGGCCGGTCGTCTCGGCACTTTACGGCCAGACCGAGGCGCCAATGACGATCTGCGCACTTGCGACAGCCGAAATGGGCGACGCCGCGCTTATGCGCACGGTCGGCAAAGCGTGCCGCAACAGCAAGGTTCGTGTCGTGGACGACCACGGCGTTGAAGTACCACGAGGCGCGACCGGCCACATCGAAGCACGTGGACCGATCGTCATGTGCGGCTACCTCGACGATCCCGAGCTGACAGAGATGACGTTGCACGACGGCTGGCTCAAGACGGGCGATCTCGGCTCGCTCGACGAGGCCGGTTACCTCAACCTGTGCGGGCGCGCGAGCGAGGTCATTATTTCCGGGGGCTTCAATGTCCATCCGGCCGAGATCGAGAGCGTCCTCGGCAACGCGCCCGGCGTTCGCGAGTGCTGCGTTTTTTCGGTCGACGACGACTACTGGGGCGAGCGGATCGAAGCTGCCATCGTCTGCGACGGCGATGCGCCAGACGCCGGGATACTCGCATTCGTCAAAGGCCAGCTCGGCCCGGTGCGAACGCCCAAAGCGCTGCACAGGGTCGAGGCGCTGCCGCGCAATGCCGTCGGCAAGGTCGTTCGCCGTGAGATGGCGAGCGTGATCGAATCACTTCAGGAGCGAGAGGATGTCCGATCCGTTTGAAGGCAAGGTCGTGGCGATAACCGGCGCGGGGAAGGGCCTCGGCCGGGCATACGCGCATCACTTTGCCGAGCTCGGTGCGAGTGTTGTTGTCAACAACCGCCGTCACGAGGGAGAGCAGGAGTCGTCGGCGGACCGGGTCGTCGCCGAGATTGTCAGCAACGGCGGCAACGCTATCGCCGAGTACAGCTCCGTCGAAGAGCCGACGTCGGGAGATCGGCTGTTGTCCGCCGCGCTCGATCACTACGGCCGCCTCGACTGCCTGGTCGCGAACGCGGGCGTCAATGAGGCAAAAGCCTTCCGCAAGCAGACACTGGAAGCGCTCCGCCGTATTCTCGAGATCAACCTGATGGGCACCGTCCACGTTGCGCACCCCGTATTCCGGCACCTGTGCGATCACGGTGGCGGCAGCATCGTGGTGAGCACGTCGTCGGCCGGGCTGTTCGGCGAGTTCGGCCTGCCGGCGTATTCGGCGTCGAAAGCGGCGATCGTCGGCCTGATGCGTTCGCTGAGCCTCGAGGGGTCGCGCAAGTCGGTATCGGTCAACGCAATTGCACCATACGCGACGACGCAGATGACGGCCGAGCATCTGCCGGAGGAGGACGCGTCGCAGCTGCAGCCGGAGCAAGTTGCACCCGTGGTTGCCTGGCTCGCGAGCGGCGAGGTCAGTGGCGAGTTGA
>JAAUXW010131138.1_pt1 | contig 13670 bp, 12 predicted proteins | sample 7278141 | NCBI WGS metagenome assembly JAAUXW01 (sample SAMN14350115, study PRJNA611818) | marine sediment metagenome | isolation source: surface marine sediment (2.1m) | place: French Polynesia: Moorea | collected 2018-08
AAGAAGGAGTCCAAGGGACTACCGAAGGTACTCTAATGTGTAAAGCCCCCAAGCCCCCAAAGCCGAAGCCGCCCGAGAAGCCGGAGTTCCTGCGGAACCGCGTCCTCGACCGTGCCTTGAGCGGCGCGGGCACGGTGGCAGCACTTCGTGCAGGCACGAGCCGTTTCCGCATCGACCTCGGCTCCAACCTTGGCATCCGCCAACCGGGTGAGGCAATCCCGCAGCCCAGCGGTGACCCCACTTTCCCCCGCCCTCCCCGGCCCAATCCCAATGATGGCCCGCCCCGGCGTATCCGGCGCGAGACCAACCGGAACATCAACTTCCGATAGAGGAATCACATGACTGACGAGACCAAGACACTCGCGAAGGAGCGGTACGAGAAGCTGAACTCCAAGCGCGACCAAGTGCTCGACCGTGCTCGTCAGGCCGCTGACATCACGATCCCCGCACTGATGCCGCCCGAGGGCCACGACGAGAACTCGACGTTGCCCCAGCCGTACCAGTCTCTGGGTGCGCGTGGTGTCAACAACCTCGCGTCGAAGATCAGGCTCGCCCTGTTCCCGCCCGGCCAATCGTTCTTCCGCTTCAATGTGGGCGACGAGGTAGCCGAGCAGGTACCCGAAGAGGCGACCCCGATGCTCGACAAGGGGCTGCTCAAACTTGAGAACGATGCCATCGAGTTGCTGGAGAACGGCAACCACGGCGTCATTCTTCACGCTGCCATCAAGCAGCTTGTCGCCTGCGGCAACGTGCTACTGCACATGCCCACCGAGGGCGGCTCCCGCATCTTTCGCCTGCCTGCCTACGTTGTCATTCGCGATGCGATGGGCAACTGGTACGAGATCGTGGCGAAGGAGTCCCTGCACAAGTCCACCCTGCCCGAAGAAGTTCAGGCGCTGGTGACCGACGACGCAGATGATGACGAGGACGTGGACATCTACACCCACGTCAAGCGCGAGGACGGCAAGGCCGTCTGGTATCAGGAAGTCAACGAGAAGATGATCCCCGGCTCTGAAGGCCGCTCGTCCATCGAGGACTGCCCGTACATCCCGCTCCGGTGGGCCGCACTTGAGAACGAGAACTATGGCCGAGGCCACGTCGAAGAGTACATCGGTGACCTGCGGTCGCTCGAAGACATCTCGAAGGCGCTCGTTCAGTTCAGCCTCGCCGCATCCAAGGTCATCTTCCTTGACCGACCCAACTCCTCGACTGACATCGAGGCCATCGAAGAAGCCGAGTCCGGCGAGTTCGTTGAGGGTAACGAGGAAGACATCGGTGTGTTGCAGGTCGAGAAGTTCCCCGACTTCCAAGTCGCGAAGGCAATGCAGGATGACCTCACGCTCCGGCTGAGTCACGCCTTCCTGTTGCAGTCAGGTACTGTTCGCAACGCCGAGCGTGTGACTGCTGCCGAGATTCGCGAGATGGCTCAGGAACTCGAAGACGCCCTCGGTGGTGTCTACACCGTGCTCGCTCAGGAGCTACAGTTGCCGGTCATCCGCCGACTGATTGCTACCCTGAAGAAGCAGGGCAAGTTCCCGAAGGTCGGCAAGGATGCGCTCAAGCCTGTGATCGTCACCGGCTTCGACGCACTCGGACGCGGACACGAACTCAACAAGTTTCGGGCGTACTTCGCTGACGGTGCCGCCATCTACGGTGACGGCTTCATCAACGAGTTCGACCCCGGCCTGATCGCTGATCAGCTTGCAGTCCACCACAATGTGGACGTCGCTGCCTTGCGCAAGACGCAGGAGCAGAAGGAAGCTGAGATGGAGCAGGCATCCAACCAGTCCCTCATGGAGAACGCTGCTGGCCCCGCTGCCGGTGCCGCCGTGAAGGGCATGGCTGACAACATCAACTCAGAGTAGGAGAGACAACCAAATGGCAAACGCCAACCCAAGCTCGCCGGGTCGTGCTCAAACAGAGACGGCTGGCCGTATCGAGATCAACGTCCCGAAGGACGTGAAGATCGTACGCAAGACGGACGGTCGCATTGTGCGCCGCACGGAGATGCAGACCGGCACGATCCGCGAGACCGAGGTCTTTGAAGGTGACTTCGAGGACGCTGACGTGGTGAATGAGGCTGACCTCAACAAGACCACGAAGGAGAAGAAGTAATGTCTGAAGAGACGAACCCCGAAGTCTACGCAGAACTCGAAGACGGCACGGTCATGGCTAACCCGGACGTAGTTGTACCGGAAGGTCAGGTCGGCGTTACCGACGAGCAACTGCAAGAGAGCACCGAAGAGGTAGCCGAAGAGGCTCCCGTCGAGCGCATCGACGAGTTCACCCGTGAGGTGAGCTTCGAAGATGGCGACTCACAGTTCGGTCGCGTCCCTGTCGAGGACAGCGGTGAAGACCGCGTGGAGAAATCCAAGTTCCCCGGCAAGGTCACCCGCGAGACGCAGGTACGTGACTAATGGTTGATCGGGTAAACGCTCCCGTCAACCAGAACAAGCCCGATGACGAGGCTGAGAAGGAGCACAACGAGAAGATGGCCGCGCTTGCCGACGAGCAGGCGACGCACATCTCTTCGAAGGACTCCCGTGATCCCGAAGGGGATCGCAGCCTCGAACAGCAGGCGAGTGAAGGAGACGACAATCAGGTGCCGACACGCCCCGATGGTGTGCCCGAGAAATTCTGGGACGCCGAGAAGGGTGAGATCAACACCGACGCGCTGATCAAAGCGCAGGCCGATGGCGAAGCCGAGATCAACAGGCTCCGCAGCGGCAAGCAAGACGAACCGGCAGGTGACGACAACGCCGAGGGTGGCGAAAAGAACCTGTCAGGTGAGCAGACGAACGTCGTGTCAGACGCGAGCGCAGAGTGGGCCGAGAAGGGCGAACTCAGCGACGAGACCTACCAGAAACTGGAAGGTGTCGGCCTCGGTCGCGACATGGTGGACGAGTACATCCGAGGCCAGCAGGCCATCGTGGGTCAGTTGACCTCCGCCGCTTACGGCGAGTTCGACGGCACGAAGGAAACGTACGACGCAGCCACCCAGTGGGCCGCAGAGAACCTCAGTGACGAGGAGATCACGGCACTGGACGCGCAGCTTACCAGCAACAACCCGGTCATTGTGCAGCAGGGAGCGAAAGCCCTCGCCGAGAAGTATCAGGCGAACGCTGACATTGACCCCAACGTAACGCTACAGGGCGGCGGCAACAATGCCGTGAGTGGGAGCTACTTCAAGAGCGGTGCAGAGATGCAGACCGCGATGGCCGACCCGCGTTACAAGAGCGACCCGGCTTTCCGTAAGGAAGTCGAGCAGAAGATTGCACGCGCCGACAAGGCTGGCGTCAATCTCTTCGGGTAACCAGTCCCTCCGTCGTAGTCCTCTCCTCCTACGACATCAAGCCCTGTCCGGTGCAACGCCGGGCAGGCACCTAACACGTGTGGCTTTCCAGTTTGAGCCTGCTGCGTAGACCAGATGTCTACGATGCACTCAATCAAGCTGGCGTCGGCTCTGCATGGCTGCCGAGTTGGAAACGTGACGAGAGATGGTGCCGGTGAAGTACCCCCGTTCGGCTCACCTTCGGGTGAAATGATCGACGGGCCGACACCCTGTCCATCATGCTCGCGCAAAGTACGCCGTGACCGCATGTAACCCGACCTGAATTTCCCTTCGAGTGAACCGGCCAGTTCGCTCACCCCTCCCTCCAAGACAATCCAAGCGATGACCCCGGTGCTGCTGGGCAATCTGAAGCGGTGAGAGTCGAGGAAATCCCAACCCTCCTTTCAACCCCTACCAAGGTGATACACAATGGCTAACGCTACTGTCTCACGCTTGGGTCAAGCTGACCTGTCAGGTGACGTAAAAGCGTTGTTCCTGAAGGTCTTCGCAGGCGAAGTGATCACGGCGTTCGAAACGTCCACGATCCTGAAGCCGCTGACCCGTCAGCGTGTAATCTCCAGCGGTAAGAGCGCACAGTTCCCTGCGATCTACAAGGCATCGGCAAGCTACCACACGCCGGGCGAAGAGATCGTCGGCCAGAACATCCGCCACAACGAAATCGTCATCTCGATTGACGACCTGCTCGTTGCGGACGCGTTCATCGCTAACATCGACGAGGCAATGAACCACTACGACGTACGGTCTCCGTACTCGCAGGAACTGGGTCTTGCTCTCGCACTGGCGTACGACAAGAACGTCGCACGCAACATCATCCGCGCTGCTCGCGGCGCTGCCCTGTTCACGGGCGACACGGGTGGATCGGCCCTGACCGATGCTGACTCGGACACCAGCGCTACGTCGCTGGCTGGCTCTTTCTGGACTGCCAAGCAGACGATGGAAGAGGCTGACGTTCCGGTGGAGAGCACTCCGGTTCAGGCTGTCGTCAAGCCTGCTCAGTGGTACCTGCTTGCGCAGGAACCGACCCTCGTACTCAACCGCGATGTTGACGGCGACGGCTCCTACAGCCGTGGTTCGTTCTCGATGATCGGTGGTATCAACGTCTCCAAGAGCAATGCTCTGCCGTGGGGCGTGAACGATACGGCGAACACGAACATCCCGGCTGCCTACCGCATCAACATGGCGACGACCACGGCTGCTGTCTTCACTGAAGCTGCTGCTGCTACCGTCCAGTTGATGGGTCTCGGAATGGAGTCCGAGTACGACATCCGTCGTCAGGGTACGCTGATGGTCGCCAAGTACGCAGTAGGCCACGGCCCGCTGCTGAACAAGTGCGCAGTGGAAATCAAGACTGCCTAAGCGGACTTGAAACCCAACCGTAAAGGGCGGGGAGGATCACTCCTCCTCGTCCTTTTTTTCAACTTCAACCGGAGAACATCATGGCTCGTCCCACGATTGCTCTCGTCAACACGGCAGTGAACAACGCGTTCGCCGCTCTGGCCTCTGACCGTCAGAACCGCAAGGCTCGCTCCGGCGTGCAGGCTCTGAACGAAGTGCAGGCCGCTCTCGTTGACGCGTACACCCCGCAGGTTGACTTCGTTGTTACCGACACGACTGACGCCACGCTCACGGCGTTCTTCGCTGGCGAACTCCTGACTGCCATCCGCGCAGTGAAGGGAGAGAACGTCAAGGTCGGTACCGTCTTTCAGGTGGGTGGTGCAGGCGATACGACCGACAACGCTCTGGCTGCGGCCAAGGGTTCGGCAGTCGCTGACGGTGACCTCTTCGAGGTTACGAACACCTCCACTCCTGCTGTCGCCTATCTGGGCGTAGCGGGCACGCTGGACTTCAGCGCCGAGGAAGACGACGACTTCAACTCGGTACTCTAACTATTCCGGGCAGGCGCAACCCTGCCCACTTAATTTTCTGGAGGCGATATGACGACCCCCACACTTCCGATGACGAAGTTGGATGCGGTGAACCAGATGCTCGCAAGCATTGGTGAATCGCCTCTCAACACCATCACGGGTTCCATCCCCAAGGATGGCAGCAAGGCAGTGCTCGCCCTCGACACCATCGTACGTGAGATACAGATGCAGGGCTGGAGCTTCAACTCCGACAAGGAGTACCCGCTGTCCCCTGATGGCAACGGACGGATCACCGTCCCGACTGGCGCGGCGTTCATCGACCCGACCTACGGCGAGAACTACACGATGCGCTGGGACTCCGCTGATGGCGGAGCGCTGCGGTTGTACGACAACGACGACCGCGTGTTCACCGGCTTCACGTCCGACGTGAAGTGCGACATCATCTGGCTCTTCGAGTTCGAGCAGGTGCCCCAGCATGCACGCTCGTACATCTACACGAAGGCAGCCCGCCGCTTCCAAGCTGGCATCATCGGCTCCCGCATCCTGTACGAGTACACTGCGGACATGGAGCAGGAGATGTACGCTGCCTTCCGCCGACTGGAGAAGCGTCAGAAGGACTTCAACATCAACCGTTACTCGCAGGGCGTGGCCCGGCGTAGGAACCCAACGAGGTACTAATCATGTCTGCCGACTCTCTCGTCTCGCGACACATCCCCGCTCTGTTCGGTGGCATCTCGCAGCAGAACCCGACGCTGCGTAAACCGTCGCAGGCGGAGAAGCAGATCAACATGTACGGCACTGTGATGGACGGCCTGCGTAAGCGCCCGCCCTCGCAGCACGTCGCGCAGGTTACCGTTGACGACTGGACGTCCGCCTTCATGCACACGATCAACCGTGACGTGAGCGAGCGGTACATCGTCGTCGTCTCTTCGGGTGACCTGAAGGTCTTCGACGCGAACACTGGTGCGGAGAAGACAGTCAACTTCCCGACCGGCAAGGGGTACCTTACGGTCAGCGGCGGGTTCGCTGCCGACTCGTTCGCCATCGACACGATTGCGGACTACAGCTTCGTTGTAAATAAGACGGTCACGACCGCGATGAAGGCGTCCGAGACCACGCAGCCGACCGCATACCCGGACTGGTACTACCCGGATGTCTGGGGCCGCGACTACCGCGAGCGCCCGGAGCGGTTCTACAACCAGTACGGCTCGTACGGCAGCGGCCTGACCGGCACGGTCAACGTCTTCTCCGACCTGCCGAAATCCACGGACTCAAGTCCTCCGTCGAACGGCGACATCTACAAGGTCGTCGGCTACGACGAGAACAACTTCGGCGGCTACTACGTCCGCCGTACAGGTGGCGTATGGGAAGAGACCTACGGCCCCGGCGCGAACGAGCGTATGGACGAGACGACGCTGCCTCACGCGCTGATCCGCGAGAGCGACGGCACGTTTACCTTCACGCCCTTCGCGTGGCCTGCGCGTCAGTTCGGCGACAAGGGCACGAACCCCGAGCCGACCTTCATTGGTCGCACAATCAACGGCGTGTTCTACTGGAAGAACCGACTCGGCTTCCTGACAGACGAGAACGTGGTTCTCTCTGGCAGCGGCGACTACGGGAACTTCTTCCGTAACACCATGACGACGCTGCTCGACAGCGACCTCGTGGACGTGAGCGTGAACGACACGAAGGTGTCGCTGCTCCAGTACGCTATCCCGTTCAACAACTCGATGATGCTGTTCGCTGACCAGACGCAGTACAACCTGTCGGCACGTGATCTTGTCACGCCGACCTCTGTGTCTATCGACAAGGCGACCGGCTACGAGATGGACGTGGGCGTGAAGCCCGTACCGATTGGCTCCGAGGTATACTTCCTGTCACGGACAGGTCGCTACTCACGGGTGCGCGAGTACTTCGTTCACCCTGAGTCGTTGAACACTGACGCGGCTGACGTCACGGCTCACGTGCAGCAGTACGTCCCGCGTGACGTGTTCAAGATGGCAGGCAACTCCGTCGAGGACTGCCTGTTCCTGATCAGTGACGAGAACTTCTACTCGTCGGAGCGCAACAAGATTTACCTGTACAAGTTCTTCTGGAGCGGCGACGAGAAGATTCAATCCTCGTGGTCACACTGGGAGTTCGACGACGGTGATCGCTTGCTGTCTATCGACGCCATCGAAGACGAACTGTACCTGCTCATCAAGCGCAGCGACGGAACGTACCTTGAGAAGATCGACCTCGACATCAACTCGGTGGTCGGCTCAAACACCTTCGACGTACTGATCGACAGGCTCGACGTGTGCGACTCGGCCATCTACTCGGCTGGCCCGGACTACACCGAGTTCACCTTGAAGTACCCGATGACGTGTGCGAATAGCAAGATACGTCTGGTCGAAACGTCTGGCCCAACTCCGGGTCGGCTGCTTGACCCCTCGCAGTACACCATCGTGAACTCAACGACGATCCGGTATCCGGGTAACGTGTCCGGCAACGGCGTGTTCTCGGGTGTTGCGTACGACGCAACGTACGAGTTGTCCGAGCAGTTTGTCCACGACGGCAACGGTAACGCTGACACGGCTGGCCGCTTGCAGATGCGCACCATGAGCATCACGTATCAGGACGCTGGCTACTTCCGCATCAAGGTCTGGCCTTACGGTACGGACTTCACGGAAGACGTGGAGACAGTCATCCCGGCATCGCTCGATGACTTCACCGGCAGGACGCTGGGTGAGGCACAGCTTACGCTGGGTCAGGCTGCGTTCCACACTGGCAGCTACCGCACGTACATCGACGCCAACGCAAAAGACGTCGTAATTCAACTGATCAACGACTCCCACCTTCAGTGCAAGTTCACGAGCATTGAGTGGGAAGGGTTGTTCACCAAGAGAACGAGGATGATCTAATGGAGAGATTTGAGATCGTACCTGCCGGTCGCGTTTACGCGAACCAGATGGCACCGCATCTCAGAATGTCCGACAAGATCGAGATATGGGCTTCCAGTGGCATGCAGCCGCTGGAGGCTCTGCTCGAATCGGTCGAGGTTAGCGATGACGACATGTGCTGGGCGGCACTCTACAACAAGCTGCCCGTCGCCATGTTCGGAGCTAACCCGTTGGGCACGGAGGGAGACCATACAGTGGGCGGCATCTGGCTGCTTGCGACACCGGGGGTTTACAACAACCTCCGCGACTTCCACAGGAACTGCAAGAAGTACCTCGCGCAGATGCACGAGCGGTACGAGTTCCTGACAAACTTCGTAGATGCGCGGAACCTGCCGACGATGGCGTGGCTCCCCAAGCTGGGCTTCTTGCCTGTGCAGACGGTGGAGCAGTACGGCTTTGAAGGCGTCCCGTTCATCCAGTACGTTTCCAAAAGGAGCTAACAATGTGTGAGCCGACTACACTGGCCGTGTTGGCGATTGCCTCTACCACTGTCTCCATGTATGCGCAGCACCAGACCGCAAAGGCACAGTCCGATGCGATCAAGGCGCAGCAGGAGAACGAGCGGCAGGAAGTGCTCGCTCGACAGGAAGAAGAGTTGGGGCAGAAAGTCCGGGCTGCTCGTGAACGTCGTGCTCGCGCTAAGGTAGCGGCAGGTGAGAGCGGGGCGCTGGGCGCTTCGTTCATTGCCTCCATCAACCAAAGCATTCAAGACCAAGACATGGACGCTGCACTCGCACAGAAGAACGTGGCGTTTGCGCAGCGTGGTATCGACGACCGGGCCAACACGGCACTGGCTGGTATCCGCTCACCGTCCGCACTTGAAGCTGGCTTGGCGATTGCCTCGGCGGGTGCCTCCGGGTACAGCGCCGGTCTCGGCATACAGGCTGACAAGGCAGCCGCAGCAGCGGGAGGAGCAGTGTAATGGCCCGTGATATGCAGAAGCGGACAGTCCGCGAAGAGGTGACTCTCGCCGACCCACGTCCGACGCAACTCAACACGACGCGCCGGTTCTTCTCCAATCAGGGGAACGACCGGGCAACCCGCGAGGCTCGTGCCTTGGAGAACTTCTTCCAAGCTGGCACCGAGTTCGTCGCGAACCGGCAGATCGCCGACATCAAGGAAGGCCGGGAAGAGGCCATCACGTCCGCCGCCGCTGGCGAGGCGCGTGACCTTGAGAACCAGAACCAAGGCTACAATGCCGCATGGGATCAGCTTGACGCTCAGAACGACCTGAACCGGATGGAGGATGAAATCCCCGAGCTACTCCGGCAGGCTGACTGGGAGAACCTTGAAGACGAGGACGTCCGCAAGATCATCGACGACTACATGGTGCAGGAGTTCGACGGGATCGAACCCAACTCCGTGTACGGTCGCGCCATCGCACCGGGCTTGCTGGAACTGGAGCAGCGCTTCATCAACCAGCACCGAGAGATGGAACTCGACCGCATCCAGCAGACGCAGCGCGTTCAGATTTACGAGAACGCAGGCAACCTGTTGCGCGATGCGGGCGGCGACCCCAACGTCCCTGTGCGCCAGCTTGACGGTAGCGAGAAGACTTTCTATGAGTACCTCGCCGACCAGACCAACATCTTCTTCGATGGGTCTGACAAAATGGTGGCGTACTGGGAGTCGATCTTCGACTACGCGATCACGAACGGCATGCCCGAGATCATCGAACAGGTACCCGAGCGGTTCCCGAATGGTGACCCCACCATGAAGACCGACCCGGAGTTCCGCGACGAGTATCGCGCTGCTCTGCGTGAGGCGACCAACGTGCAGGCCCGGCGTATCGCTGACGAGCAGGCAGCCCGTGAGGCTCAGTACGATGCTGACCGCTTCGCTGTCCAGCTTGAGATGCTTCAGGCTGTAGCTGACGGCGGCACCGGCATCCCGCAGATCGGCAAGCTGGCGGCTATCCCCGGCACCGACCTCGGCGACATCTCGACGGCTCGCAACTTCGCGACGTCGTTCCGCGATGACGTGCATGAGGTGAACGCTGACCTGACAATGGTGGCTGCCATGTGGAGTACAATCCACCGTGGCGACGCGAACCAGCAGCAGGTATGGGAAGCTCTCATGCGTGGCGAACTCGGCACTGGCCGTCCGGCGATCAAGCTGTTCAACGACATGGTGAACAAGATCAACTCGCTGGATCAGCAGAACGAGACCGACGACAACGGAGACATCCAGTTCTTCCGGTCGCGCCTCGACAAGCTGTACGCTCCCGCACTGGGAGGTATGCTGACTGCTGTCGATCCGCTGACTCACCGTGTGAACTTGTCGGCGCACCTGTACTATCAGGCGCAGATCGACCAAGGCAACTCACCCGACCAAGCGTTCATGGAAACGCAGGCCCGGTTTGATCCGATCCTCTCATCAGCCCCGACGCTGAACGAGGACGAACTGAACGTCGAGCGTCGTCGTCCGCAGTCGGACTTCGAGGCAACGCAGCTTGTCACCGACGATCTTCTCAAGAAGGTTGCCAGCGGTGAGCGCAACTTCATCGACACGTTCGGCGGCATCAACGCAGGCGTGATCTCTTTCCGTGTTGCTGAAGCAAATGAGTCAGGCGTGCTCTCCGACGAGGAGGCCACCAACCTGCTCATGAACATCTACTAACGAGGAACCACAATGGCTGACGAACTGTCACTGCTTGATCAGGCGCGGCGTGATGCCGCTCGCTGGCAAGAGCGTCGAGAAGACGCCGAGGGCACTGTTGCCCGGCTGCAAGAAGTTCGTGACGCTGAACTGGCCGCGACCCAGAACCGTCGCGGTCACCTCAAAGATACCGGATTCGGTATCTTGCGCACAGTCCCCGGTGCGGCCAACGAGGCGTTCGATCTCCTCGCCACGTTCGACGAGAACATGATGGCTGCCATCAACCGGAGGCTCCCAGATTACCGCATCGGGTACCACCCGGAGCGCCCCGAGGATGGGTTCGGTATCCACCGGCTCACCCTTGAGGAGTCTGAGCGCAACCCCCTTCCCTCGATCTTCCGTCCGTCCGAGCGTGGACTTGGAATGATCGAGGAACTTATTCCCGAGCCGGAGCGTATGTCCGGCCAGACCACCGAAGCACTCGGTACGTTTCTTGTGGGGTTCTTCACTGGCAAGAAAGCGCTGCAAGGCGCGAACCTCCTGCAAGGATCAGCCCGCACCACACAGATTGCTAACGCGTTCGCCGCTGGTGCATTCGCTGACATGGCTGTCTTCGACGGCCACGAGGCGCGGCTGTCGGATTTGATCCAAAGCGTGCCCGCCCTCCAGAACCCCGTCACAGAGTTCCTTGCCAGTGACGAAGACGACGGCGAACTGGAAGGCCGACTCAAGAACGTGCTTGAAGGTGGCGGGCTGGGTGTCGCATCCGAGGCGCTGATCCGCGCTGTGGGTGCTGGCATCCGGGCTATCAAAAAGGCTCGCCAGTCGCGGGCCATCGACGAGGCAGTCAACGCTGCACGCGAGAACGAGGTGCGTATCGACGACCTCCCCGCTCGCGACGTGCCGGACGAGACTCCCATCCGTGAGGGTGACGAGCTTGTTGAACCCGGCCAGCAGCGTGCCGCAGCCGAGTCGCTCGAAGACCTCGCCCAGCGCCCGGCTTCCATCGAAGAGGCCGCACGCGCAGGCGACGGCGCTGCTGATGACGTGGCTGAAGAAACCATCGAGCAAACGATTCGCTCGACCGTCGAGCTTCGCCCCGAGCAGGTTCGAGCACTCGCTCAGGCTGTTCGTGACGGCAACGAGGAAGCTGCGGCTGCCGTCTTGAAGGACTTCAACGAGACGACGTTCAACTGGCAGCGCATCGAGAACGGTGAGCAGATCAAGGCGCTACTCGGCGAGACCGAGCGCATCTTCGCTGACACCATCGACGACGTGAAGGGTGGCGTCCAGTCCAACGTGCAGACCCGGAGGCTTGCCTCGCAGGTAGGCGCGTCGGCTGAAGAGGTTACCCGGCTGTTCCGTGACGTGAGCGGGGATCAGGGCATTGCTGCCCGGTTCTACGCAGCGCAGCGGATCATGCTCGCCAGCGCACAGGAACTGCGACGCCTCGGTGAGATTGCCAAGCGCACACGCGCACCGGCTGACGAGGCTCGCCTGCTCCATCAGGTGCAGGTACACGCCGCACTACAGGCTGAAGTGAAGGGTGCTCAGACAGAGATTGCCCGCGCACTGCAAGCTATGTCGATCCTGAAGGAGTCGGCTCGTGAGAACTTCCAAGAGTTCGCTGAACTCAAGCGACAGTTCGGCGGGCAGACGGCGACAGGCCGACAGTTCGAGCGGTACGTGGATGACATCCTCGACGCCAAGTCACTCGAAGACCTGAACGCAAAGGTACGCTGGACTCGCTGGGAGCGGGCCAAGATGATCTTCATTGAGTACACCATCAACTCGATGCTGTCCTCGCCGAAGACTCACCTGATCAACGCGACCTCGAACATGCTGAACTCCATGCTGTACTCTGCCGACCGGCTCCTCGCCGGTAGCTGGCAGGCTCTGCGGCACGGCGAACTGCAAGGTCTACGTGAAGCTCGCATCGACGTCGTAACCAAGATGACCCGACTGGGCGAAGCCTTCAGGCTGGCCCGTGAGGCGTGGCGTGACGGCGTGCCGATCACTGATAAGCGCCAGCGTATCGAGTTCCAGACTCGGCAGGCGATCACTCACCAAGGCGCACAGGAAGCTGCCCGCGAGGGCGACGCGTTCCTGCGTACTGAGGGTGAAGGCATCTTCGTTCCCCGTCGCACCGCGATCCGCAACTCAGCGGGCGAGGTGACCGGAGCAGTATCCCGCAACTGGTGGCAGTCTGCCATCGCGACGTTGGGTAACGTGGTTCGCATACCGGGCCGCGCACTGATCACGGGTGACGAGTTCTTCAAGGCTGTCCAGCGCAACGCTGAGATCGGCGTCCTGTCATTCCGGCAGGCTGACGACGAGGCCATCAAGGAAGGACTGGAGTACGGCAGCGACGCGTACGAAGCGTTCATCAAGCGACGCATGGCGCAACTGTCTGACCCGGCTGCGGCTACCAACTCGGCCCGCGACATTCGCTCGCAGGCTATCGAGAAGTCACGGCTGGTTGCCTTTCAGGAAACTCCACGCACGGTACTCGGAGCAGCAGCGGAGCGGTTCGTCAACTCGAACCAAGCCTTCAAGCTGATCTTCGCGCCGTTCTTCCGTACCCCCATGAACATCCTGCGGCAGGGTCTACTCGACCGGACGCCGCTGGGGCTGATCACACGTGACGCCCGCGACCAGATATTCCGAGGTACTCCGCAAGAGAGCCGCGAGGCAATCGCACGGATGACTTCCGGTGTGTCTGCGATGGCTGGTGCATGGTGGCTGTTCGGCGGGCCGACTGGTGACGACGGTGCCTTCGGCATCCAAGTTGTCGGCAGGCTTCCGTACGATTCGTCGGCCAAGGCTGCGAACGTCAAGGACTACTCGATCCGCCTCGGCGGGGAGTGGTACCAGTTCAACCGGCTCGATCCCCTTGGGATGTGGCTGGGACTG
>JAAUXW010006734.1_pt1 | contig 13638 bp, 10 predicted proteins | sample 7278141 | NCBI WGS metagenome assembly JAAUXW01 (sample SAMN14350115, study PRJNA611818) | marine sediment metagenome | isolation source: surface marine sediment (2.1m) | place: French Polynesia: Moorea | collected 2018-08
ATTGATACGGTCTGGCATTGGTACGGATACGTTCTGCTACACATTTGGAGTGGGTTTTTACCCAGGGTACGCAACAACTTCGATTCGTTGAGCCAAAAACAGTTTTGAAGCCGCTCGACTCGGTAGTACTCTGCGTTTGCTCGATTTTCCTCAAACTTCTCAAAATTTCTGGTCCCAAATCTTATATACTGGTGTTCATTGGTAAAATTCTTCCGCCCTACTTGCGTAAACTTACTTTCAGCCCTTTATTTGGCTCCACAGCCGGTTTTTTTTCAGAAGAATTGAGTTTTTCAAGTGATGCTGAACCGCTTCTGAGTGACCTCTGAGTGAGGCACCTAAAAAAGGTGAAAAATGAAAACATCACTGAAATCCCTTGCCACCACGTAAAAGTACGTACAAAAATACCCTAAGAGCGATATCGGGACCCCCAAAAACAGTCTTGGTAAAAAGTTAGTTTTTTTGGCCAAAAAGGCCACTGTCGCAAAAAGTGTTTTTTTTTACGCAAAACCGACTTTACGGTGATTTTAGGGTTCCAAAAATTTTTGATGTCCTATCACGTTGGGCACATCACTATAGGGGTATTTTTTGACGCTGAATCGATTGGCGGCTTCAGTTTTGCGAAATTCACGGTCTCCACGAGATAAAAAGCCAGTTTTGGCTGATATCTCAAAAAATCGACAAAAAAAGTCGAAACGTGGTCTTAAAATTTTTTTTGAGAAATTTTGTGATGTTGTTTTAGTTGTAGTTGTTTTTAACTAATTCGAGGACGCTCTTTCACGTGGTGATAACAGTTTTACCAGGAACTTTCATCTTGGTCCCTTTTTCGATGTCGCAAGTTAGGCCTGTTTCTAGCGTTTCTCAGTAGGGTCCTTTTGAACCCTTCTTTCTCCACAACCAGAGCGAATTTTTCAATGCGGTTTTTTTTGTTTCAACAGGCACTAATAGAGGCTAGTTGTATTAAAATTTGAGCCGAATCGGTTCGGTAGAAAAAAAGTTATTCAAATGTATTGACGAGGAACATTCGTTTTTCAGAAACGTCGAACATGATCGGTAATACCTTTTCTGCCAATGAACCGATTTGGCTGAAATTTTAACACAATTCATAAGGGCTTAGGCCTAAAAAATTTGTAAAGTTTGAACCGTTTCGGTATAACCGTTTTTGAGATATTAGGGTCTAAAGGTGATGTGTCGATTTTAGTGATTTTGGTGATTTTAGTGATGTTTTTAGTGTTTTTAGTGATTTCAGAATCATCGTTGAGGTCGAATCATCTTATTAATGATAATTTCAGATTGATTGAATTGATTGATAATTTATTGATAACGATACAGACATCGATTTTCCTCCGCCACCAATAAAAAGGTTGGTTTGTAGTACTTTTTCAATAATATCTATATTAATATTGTTATTATCAATATTAATTTTTATATCAATATTAATATCATTGAAGTTGATAATATAACTCAAGTTATCAAGTTATCTGATCTCTAAAATACAGCTTCACTTTCTGTGCAAATTCTATGTATAACTGAATATTCAGCTTGAATGCAAATCTTGCAATCAAATAGACTAGATGAGTATCAACCTTCAGCGGGCTCAAAATCTTCGTCGCTCTCCGCTTGACCATCGACGTCATTCGGATCAATTCCCATCTTTTCATTATACTCTTTTTGCTGCATTTCAAAATCTTCGCATCTGAATTCGTGACGCTGTCTTTGCTTCTCAACCATTACACCTCTCAGTTGTTGGGCCAACAAACGGCGTCCTCTACCAGGGGGAAGTTCCTGTGTAAGATGTGAAGATTCCGCCAGTTTGTTACTACTGCTGGCTGAAGCTGCTAAGCTTTCTTTTTCGGCATCTTCCAACGATTGTGACATCATTCGTTTTAGTGCACCTTCGTCAAAAGCTAACGCAGGTGTTACTTGGGGAGAAGGTTTCGGCAAAGCTTGTTTAGGCCTCCTGAAAAGCAAAAGTAGAATCAAATAACTCAAAGCAAAATGGATAACTAAGGTCTGCCTCTTTCTGAGAGTGAATAGTGAATCGTTCCATTAGCTTTTCCTTCTGCAGATCTTTGGATGACTTCACTAATACGATTTCCTGGAGCGAATGTGTCTGTTCTGAGACAACGCTGGTGATTGGTTTGTCGTCTGCTGGGCTTGTTTTCAGCACAGGCAAAGACTTCCCAAGCAGTCTTTCTATCTTTTGAATCTTCAGTCGTTGGGCTTCTGATACAGTTTTACTCTCCCAAAAACTTGTTGCATTTTTGATCTCGCGTTTTGCAATGTTCAGTTTTTACAGTTTTTGACATTAAGGCTTCTCTTAGGCTTAGTCTCAGGTGGTCTATACCATTTCATTGGGTCTTTCAAGGTCCAACCGTATCTTTTTCGCGGCCCACAATTTTTTTCCGCCAATTCCCTGTGAGAGTTCGTTGAAATAAAGCTCAGCCGAAACGAAAACGACTTTGAGGCAGCCCAATAGATCAATAGTTGAGCTCCACTCCGATTAACTCAGCAGCTCAACCAAAACGAAAATGCTGAAAAGCGAGTCTGAACATATTTTTTGATCCAAACGTTCCTTTTGTGGACCCACCAAACCTCTCCATAAAATTTTACTGGCCCCTGGAATTCCTTGTAAAATTTTGATTTGATATTTTGTTTCAGAGTTTTGACGTTTTGAGCTGTGACATGTCAAACGAGCGTCCAGGATCATCTTCATCTTCTACTCCGTGAGTTGAGCTACTTCATATTGTTTGTCCATCTTGTTCAGTTGTGTGGCACAGTGACTAACTTTCTTGACTAACTGCTTTTGGAGTTTGCTAAACACCAAACTTAATGGGTGTTCTCTTTGAGTCACCACGTTCCTGTAGGTTTCTCTTTGAGTACCTGCCATCAAAATTCTCTTGAACGCTGAAACTAGTCCCGAGTTTTTTGAATCCCAATGTTCCCAGTTATGTTCCTTTTTGACTAACTGCTTTTGGAGTTCGCTTAACACCGAATTTAATGGGTGTTCTCTTTGAGTCACCACGTTTTTTCAGGTTTCTCTTCGAGTACCTGCCATGAAAATTCTCTTAAACGCTGAAACTAGTCCCGAGTTTTTTTGAATCCCAAGGTTCCCGATTATGTCACTATTGAACTAACTGCATTTGGAGTTTGCTAAACACCAAACTTAATGGGTGTTCTCTTTGAGTCACCACGTGTCTGCAGGTTTCTCTTTGAGTACCTGCCATCAAAAGTCTCTTAAACGCTGAAACTAGTCCCGAGTTTTCTGAATCCCAATGTTCAGAGTTATGTTCCTTTTTGACTAACTGCATTTTCAGTTCGCTTAACACCGAAATTAATGGGTGTTCTCTATGAGTCACCACGTTCCTGCAGGTTTCCCTTTGAGTACCTGCCATCAAAATTCTCTTAAACGTTGAATCTAGTCCAGAGTTTTTGAATCCAATGTTCCCAGTTATGTTCCTTTTTGACTAACTGCATTTTCAGTTCGCTTAACACCGAATCTAATGGGTGTTCTCTTTGAGTCACCACGTTCCTGTAGGTTTCTCTTTGAGTACCTGCTATCAAAATTCTCAAACGCTGAATCTAGTCCAGAGTTTTTTGAATCCCAATATTCCCGATTATGTTCTTATTGGATTAACTACTTTTGGAGTTCGCTTAACCCCGTTTTAATGGGTGTTCTCTTTGAGTCACCACGTGTCTGCAGGTTTCTCTTTGAGTACCTGCCATCAAAAGTCTCTTAAACGCTGAATCTAGTGAAGGATTTTTTGAATCACAGTGTTCCTGCTTATGTTTCTGCTTGAATGCCTGGAACTCCAGTTTGTTGAAACCGGAAATTAGTCTTGGTTCTGCTCTTTGAGGCTCCTCGTTTTTGCAGGTTTCTCGTTGAGTATCTGCAGTTAAAAACCTCACCGCTTATCATATAGAATGTTCTCGTGAGTCATTTTTCATGAAGCAAATGTCTCAAGAAAAAAAGTTTTTAGATACCCTGGAAACTAAAGCGCGAAAATTTCGTTGCATAAGTCAAAAAGATTTTTGACGAGCTATCTGATCGTAACCTTTATCATTGAAAAGCCTATGAAATAGTCTACAGCGTGTGCACATACTGCATCAGAAAAACTTCAAAACTTACTTAGCGTTCTTTCAAACTTCCACTTTTTCGGAAAAACTTTCGTACTTTCTCGTGGGTTTTTAGGACTCGAAAAAAGTTTTTCGAGTAGTATTGGTGACATTTTGAGTTCCTTTTTTCCCACAAATCACCTTTTCTTGCGACTTCTAAAAACTGCCGGTACGATTATGACCAAACTTGGCATGTAGCTTTGGTACAGTTAGGGAGTGGGAGGTCGGTGGTATCAAATTTACGCCCGTAGCTGTACTGGGAGCCTGGAAACCTAGCTCCAAGAATCGAATTTTTGGCCCTTTTGACGATTTCTGGACTTTCATTCATTTTTCTCAAAAACTGCCCGTACGATTTGGCTGAACTTTATACCATCGCTTCTGGAAAATCAGTCATTCCGTTTCGTTTGATTTGTGTCGTTCGTGTGATATGAACTTATGCTTCAGATAGAGCAAAGGTTGGGAGGGCAAGAACGGTCAAAAATGCGTCTCGTGAATGACGCCGAAAGGCTTGCCGAAGCAGATGGGCACGTTTCTTTGCGATACATTGATTGTGAGACAAGAGTTCCTCAGCCTCTGATAGATCTTATGTCCTCGGAAGAGTTCGAAGTCGAAAAGAGAAACTCCAAGTCTCTGAAAGAATTGACCGATTGCTTAAATGAGATATATGCTGAAACCAAAAGGAGCGGCTTCCTCATAAAACCTGATAGATTTGGTGGTTTCGGTCTTTTCAACTGTTCTGGAAAGACATTGAAAGAAGGTTGCGTTCTTGATTTTCCTGTGGGCGTGCTGCGTAAGTTGCCTCCTAACAAAATCACCAGAGTCAACAATACATCCATTATTGGTGGGAAACGAGATCGAGATGATAAAGTTTTAGCTGGAACTTTGCGCTGGATCAATCATTCTTGTGTTCCTAACGTTGATTACTATATGGGAAAGGGTTTCCAACGAGAAAGTTGCATTAGAGTCAGGACCCTCAGGCCGATTGCTCAAGATGAGGAGCTGTTAGTGTATTACAGTGAACATTTTTTTGGTGTTGCCAACGAAAACTGTCAGTGTGGCCACTCACTCCATGATACTCATGATCAGCATTACGACGCCACTCGGTCTTCACATTCAGTATCTTCGCCAGGAAAAAACTTATTGTCTTATAGTCGCTCCATTTGTCGTCTGAATGGAAGACCCAAACATATGCGCCGTCTTCGAAACTTTGTAGGGAGTACTGTTGCATTTTCGAGTCCAATAGAAGTCGATGAGGCTAATGATACAACACACAAACTTTCAATTGATGAACCTATAGAGTCAGTTTTGGAAGCCGACACTTGTGTTCAATCTATCCATTCAGACAATGAAATGTTTTTCGAGACCGCATCAGATGCTGAAACGCCGAATTACGGCAATTTTTCTTCAAAGCTTTTGTTGCCCGGGGGATTTGCGGCCCACAACTCGCAGAATACTGTAAACAATGTTTCCCTCTCTGCATTAGCTCTTGTTTGCCGCCACAATGGGTCTGATGAACTGCTCAAAGACATCGTGAAGCGGGATAAGCTATTGCTCTCTCTTCCTAATGCAGTGCAAAGCCCCTACGGCCTAATGCAAATAGTGAAGTCAGCTTGTTCGAAAGTTAGCGTTACCGAAGAGCCAAATTCAGAAGGAATCCTTTACTGCCTTGATTTTGTAGCCCTTCTTAAACAAACAGTTGTAGAAAACTTCGAAGCAATGGTTGAGTACTCGAAATCACGGAGAGAAAACTCCGACCTGAAGCTTCATCAATTTTTTCCTGTTGATGATAGCAAAGTAACCGTCAAGTTGATTCTTAATACAGATGGAGCGCAGCTGATAAAATCCAGTACTGAGTCCGCGTGGCCCGTGTGGGCTTCCCTAGCGGATTTGCCTCCAATTTTACGCTCTGCTTTCAAGTATATCACACTCTGTTGCCTCTGGTATGGTCGTGGAAAGCCGGATTGGGATAAAGTTTGGACCAAGTTTCTCGAATCAATTGGAACTGAGTTTGAGTTTGACTACAAGGACCAAACAGTTAGAGCCAAGCTTCGTGTAATTCTGGTTGTTGCTGATCTACCAGCTAAAGCTTCGTTGCTATGCCACAAGAAATGCAATGGTTTTTATGGCTGTAGTCTTTGTGAAGTGCGAGGTGAACATGTGTTGGGAGCACACACCTATCCTTTGGAACCAATTTTACTTCGCACCCCTGAGTCCTATGCCGAATGCATTCGGCAGGTTCTTGATGGATCTAAAGAAAAGAGGAAATCAGCTCAGAAGAGAGATCCTGAGAAGTTTACTAAAGGTGTTAAGGGTGAAAGCCAACTGCTTAAAGTTATACAAGGATTGCCGCTAACAGCTCCTATTGACACAATGCATCAGCTGTTTTTGGGTGTAGCCAACACTTTTCTAACGCATTGCTACGTTCGATTGAAACTCTGTCACCGCAAAGAGCTTGATTCGGCTATCTCTTCCATCAAGTTTACCAAAGAAATCAAACGTAAATTGAAGCCTCTGAAAGACAACTCTAGATATAAAGCGAGTGAGTGGAAAACCTTACTGTTTTATGTGGCGCCCATCTTGTTGCCAGCTTTTCTTGGCAGTGAAGACATGAAAGTGTATCGGAGAAATTTGATGAGATTGGTTTTCGCTACTCGGCAACTATATGAAAGTTGCAACAAGGCTGACGTTTGCGGTTTTTTGCTGGAGCGATTTTGCAGTAGCGTTGTGAGAAAATTGAAAGACAAGAAGTTCAGTGGCATCAACTTCCACAGTCTTCGGCACTTAGCCTGGCAAGTTGAGAACATTGGCCCTCTATGGACGACTTCCGCTTTTGGATTTGAGTCGGCGAATAACCAACTTTTGATGACGTTCACTGGGAACAAAAATTTCGGTGATCTTCTTGTTAAACGGTACATAAGAAACCGTGAAATTATTCGTGCGGATCCGCAAGATGACCAGTTGACTGATTTCATTCACTCACTTCGCCCTAGTGGATTCGTAAAGTTCTCGAAAGAAAATCTAGTTTCTGAAACAATCGATGTCATTGAAGCTCGTCAAAAGTATCCTGATGCTCGTTATTTTGGTCGGCTGCAGAATGAGTTCTTTTTCGATTCAGTTTGTTATAAAAGGGGAGGCGCCGACTCTTATGTGTGTTGGACATCTACAGATGGAGAAATCAGAATGGGAAAAATACTGGTTTTTGTTGAGCCGAAATCCGAATCAACGTTTGCCGTTGTTCAAAGGTTTGAAGAAGTGCGCCAAATTGGAAACAGCCGTTTGAACTCTTCATTGGGTTATGTTGCTCAAGAAACAGAGGAAAAGAGTGAAGTTGGAGTGGCCGAGTTTCAGTGGAAGCTGTTGAGGATAGATTTCCGTGGCGAGACCTTCCTAGTAAAACTGCTACAGCATTTTGAACATGACTGATTAGCTCAAAACATTGCTGGAGCCATCTCATATATACCTTAAACTTTCCTTTGAGTTTGATATTTTAGTTTCCTTTCTCATTGAATTGACTTGATTTTGAGAGCATTAATTCTGATTTATTCCTCTAGCTTGTTCCTTTTCCAGCGGAGTCAAGAACTTTTCGTCTCCAAATTACTTTTCGCTTCGATTGGACAGGTTTTTGCTGCAATTGTTTTCGCTGGCACGTTCTCGCTAGAATTGCCGTTTTGTTAAGTTTTTGATTCTTCGACCGAAAGTGTAGTTTCCTATTTCTCCTTGCGCCGCAGTCCTATCTTTTGCCCTGCACGAACAACGTGTGCCACTTCGTGCCTAAAATTTACTTTAAAAAAGGAGAATAGTTTTGTTTTCTAATGAATTTAGGCCCTAGGCAAACCATAAACATTTTCTTTTGGTCCTAGGTTTTCACGTTCGAAACTGTTCGTCTTCAGGATTTTTCCGACTGAAATCACTATGTAAATGTTGATCGCGTCGCTCTATATTAAAAATGCTTTAGTTTTTTGGCAATCAAGGAACATGTGTGGATTTTGACAAATCAGGACAAAACCCGAACTATCCATCTTGACGCAAAAGATGAAAGATGGGCATACATACCTCTCTCCGAAAAAATGAAATTAAAGAAAGGTTCTTCGATACTCTTGTACATCGACGGTGCCAGTTTCGAGTTTACGGTGGTTTTTGTGGGTACTGAATTTCCGGATGGCGAAACTGAGACACCACTGGTTTCCACCTGTCCAGAATTTGCTCAGAACGAGGCAGCTTCGTCGCGTAAACTCGAACTGACAGCGTTTGACGATGCTGAGCCAGTTAACGTGAGTAACTATGAAAAAATCCTTGCTTTGAAAGTGAATTCCGCGATAGGTTTCCTTCAATCTACTTGAGCATTCAAACCGTTAAGTATTTATGTTTTTCTATAGTGTTGTGATGAACATAACAAGCTCTCGAAGCAAATGCTCAAGGACGAGAGAATCATGATTGAGATGCTAAATTCCTGGGAGCGAATCACTAACAGCTCCAAAGAAACTTTAAACAGAGTCCGAATCGACCTGAGAAAAACGGTTATTTTTTGTTGATTGAAGGGTAGTTGCTGGTTTCGAAGGCTTGATTCGGAAGTAGTCAATGGAGCTATTTTTCTGATCAAAATTCTGGAAAATGTTTAGACGGCCAATGGTTTCAAAAACTTAGAGTGTGCCATTGACAGCGTACAAACAAAAAATCGAAAGTTCAATCTTGGTGGAGCAGATAGCCAGCGTCTTGAAACAGATGAGTCTGATGACTCCGATACTTGTACTTATACTGGTACGCAGCCGTCACTGCTCGGAAGAGCTCTAAGAACAACTGTTTTTGGGGAACATGGTCTGACCACAGACATGATAGAGCCGCAGCGAATGTCTCGTGCTCGAACAAATGAGAAAAGAGAAATTAAAGAATCCAGGGCGGCTGCCGATGCAGCTCTTGTTCGGAAATTTAAAAGTAAGCGAGTGATTCGGAGTGATCAATTTTTAAAACCGAACTTGACGCAAATTTTTTGCAGAGAGAGTTGAGAAAAGATTTCCCCCGAAACTTTTTCCAAGAGCCTACCAGGACGCAAAAAACGCTGCCAACAAAGCTGGGTTGGACTTTTTGGCCAAAGTGAAGAAACAAAAAGCTTCCCCGGGTCACAATACACCAGCACAAGCTGGCAATTCTGAACCACAGTAACTCCTTCACGCATTAGCTGTTGATTTCTTACCTAAACTGCAGTTTTCTTGAATTTCGGATTAAGCCTTAGATTCTAGTTCACAACTTTGTTTGATCTTACAAATACTGGATGAAGTATTCTTGCATTTTTTCTGTTGCAAGTTTTGTTAAGTGTTGAATTTTGGTTTTTGATCAGTTGTAGAATTACTTCGTTAACTTCGACCTTATGGTTTACTGTGAGAAAAAAATGCTCTTGTCAAACTTCTTTCCATTGTTCCTTGATTCAAACTTGAATATTACAGGCGAGAAAAACCCTCTGGCTAAAATTCAATTTCCAATTTTTTAAGATTTTTGTGTGTTATTGACTCCTTTATTGTTCACGATGTCACAAACATCGATCAGTCAAAAGGCGTCAAGAAAGCGTTGCAAAAAACTCTACGACGATGACACCGAGGAAGAGAAGCGCGTGGCTACTCAGCTGGGCCTTACCAACCAGCGATGGCTTTTCTTCAGTGGAAACGATACTGTTCTCCTGAGCATCAACAGCCTTTGTTGGACTACTGATACGAATCTGAACGAAAAGTCGGATCTGAAGAAGGGGGATGCAGTAAATTTGCTCCTAGACGGTAAAAATGTGTTGTGCAATTTTTTGATGCAGGGGAATTTTAAACAGATGAAAAAGTGGGAGAAAACGGTGAAAAACCACTTGAATAATCACGGTAGTGAAGGAATTTATGATCTTTTTGGCCAAGAAACGTCCGTGGCCCATGAAAAACCAAAAACAGGCAGCCAAACCGTCAAAAATGCAGCTGAATGGTCGCCACATACCAGCGCAACTGTGGAGCCAACGAATCAGTCGCAAAAAGCCGTAACACCCACTCTTGGTCCCCTTGGAGCCTCACCTGTAATAGAGAGTGCAACCGCGGCAAAAAAACCCAAGGTCGCAAAAGTTCGTTATTAAAATTAGAATGAATATTTTTTTGGAGTTGAAGTATATTTGAGATGGTATGTTTAGGCTGCTCTGTCGAACTGCCAAGAATTTGAGGATTTTATGAGAAGGCACAAAGAGCGAATGAAGTCGGTTCTGGAAAGCTTGACGTCGCAAGAAAAAGGTTTCTCCAATAGCCGAGACTATTGCGCTTCGCGTGTTGAAAGATCGGTTTGTCAAAAAAAAGCTTTTTTCCGGCAAAGTAAGGATCAAAGATTTTTCAGATATCAGAGCTCAAGGAGTATTTCACTTTGGTGCTGGAGGGTTTCAAAAGTATTGATGAATTTCCAGCAATCACTGGATATAATGATCCCGTGAGACATGCAGACAACAACTTGATGGACACTGTAGCCGGTCCTAAGCCGTCATTGCTGGGTCGAGATTTGAGAAAACTAATTTGGGGGCCAGACGGCCTAACCACAGAAATGATCGATCCAAATTCAAGAAGTAATCGATCCCAGGTCACTGATGTTGATCGGAAGAAGTTCAAAAGTAAATCCTTGTGTTATATTGACTTTCAATGTTCAATTCACAATCTGCAGTCTCCTTAGAAGTGGTTGAGCAGAAGTACCCACTCACGCCGCAATTGGCATTCTTCGTCGCCAAGGACGCGGCCAACCAAGCTGGCCGAGAGAGCAATCGGCAATCATCTAGTCAGGGATCGGCTTCTTCTGTTGAGTCCATACAAGCTGTTAATGAGTGACTGAACTAACATTCTTGACCAATCGCTTGTTTTCAACTTTTTCCATTGATCACTCATACTTTTAATTTCTTCAATGTATTGATTCAGTGCTGTAGTATCATCCCAACATTTTTCTTTTGAATCTAGCCGAGAAAGATCTTCATGGTTCACGTTCATTCTTCATTGGTTTCGGGGATTTCCATGAATTTTAGTGGTTACCTTTAAATTTACGTGTGATTGTTTTGTTTATGCAAGTGCCTGTATTCTATGAGTCAGTTTAGCAGGTAGTTTCGTTTTGTGTTTAGTTGAGTTTGGCCTGATTTATATGTAAACGACTCAAACTAATTGAATGCTGAGCAATCTTTTGAGCTTTGCTGGTTCTAAATACGAGACAAAGGATTCGAGAGTTTAAATAGTGACGTTTTGAGTTTAAACCGCGAATTAAAAGTTCTTCTGCGTTCGAATCTAGTTTACCAGACTCGAAACCTGTTTTGAATTACAAGTGCTGAAATGTTTTTTCCCCGATGCGATGACCTCTTTTTTGAAAACTGCCCGTAGAGTTTCGATGAAACTGCATGTAACCTCTAATGACATTTACGCATCTGGGGATACTATACTACATTTTTTTCGATGAAGTTTATCCAATTGAACTCAAATCTCAGCCTATCTGAGGGCAGAGTAACAGTGGACCAAAAGGTCCTGTAAACTTTTGCAAGTGTTTACCAGACAATTTTAACGAGTTTTGTTGGTTTACTTTTCTTCTTTTCTGTTTAGTACAGAAACCTTCGGCGATTTTTTGAAAAGAATGCGAGAGAGCAAGGACCCGATTCCCCGAAAAAAATCTCGCGCTAACGAGCAGTCTTCCATTTTGCCCAAAATTATTCTGTACGGGGATTCCCACGTGAAGCGGTGCGAGCAAGCTGCAAGTGGAATAGCGTTAGATGTGTCGCTGGACTTTTTGGGCGTCCCCGGGTTAAACATTTGCAACTGGCAGAGCCAGTACGTACTGCTGAGAGAATACGACATAATTTACGTGCAGGGGGGCGGAAACGATGGGTCGCAGCACCCAAGAAAGCCACTGGACAAGCCGGTTTCCCCGCAGCTCATTCGAGACGCATTGAAAGCCATGTATGCCGCGCTCGCAAAGGACAATCCGAAAGTTGTCTTGTATATAACGTCAGCCTTGCCGCGGCATTCGGAAACAGTTCCAACAGCCCTAAACAAAGTTCTATATGGGGGTTTCAGATCTCATTTCCTCAACCTAAAGAGCAAGATGGAGAATGATGTTTTGCCAAACGGGTTTGTCGATACTGTCCACAAGACAACGAATACGTACCGTGGAATACTTGAGGAAATCGCGGCCCATATCAAAGAAGTTTCTCTTCCGGAGTATGCAAAAAAAAACAAATGAAAACCGAATAGGAATTTTTTGTTTCTTTATATTTGCTGTCAATTGAACTTTTGAAGCTTTCGATCAACCTTATGGACTCCGAAACCTTATTTTTTCTGAACTTAACCTAACAAAAACTCTCACTTGTTTCTTCGTTCCTCGGTTTTGTTTCCAACCCTAATTTCGTTTTCGTTTCCGTCTGCAAGTCTGTAGGCCAGAAAGAACGTTCATGATCGGACTTGAAAGATTCAGATTCAATTGTTCAAATTTGGTCAAGGTGAATCTTGTTTATTTTTGGTTTCTGTGGTTTTGTGTCTTAGTGATGTCTTTTTCAGGCTTGCTTCTAGTTAAAAATAACTCGTAGAGATCTTCAGCAGTGAGTTTAGAGTCATTGGATTTCAGACTGTGTCTGAGATCTTCAGTCAAGAGTTTAGTCATTTTGACGATTCTGTTCCGTTTTGTGCTTTGTTTTTTACGAGATCGACGTTGGGTACCTGCCAGCGGTGATCTTGCTGGAACAACACAAGTTTTACTTGCTGTTATTAACCGAATCCCAGCCTGGTTTCGAACCAGATCATCATTATGGTCTCAGTCGAAAATTCGTCAAGTCTACTTGATGACTTCGAAAATGAACCAACAAACTTTGCTCTCTGAAACTTCTCTTAGCAACTACTAGGACTTCTTGTTTGTTTTGTGGGTCTTTTTGAGCTCTACTGTTGACCTTGCTTCTGTTTTGGTGTCTGTAGGCGAATAAGACTCTTGATGATTGTACTTGACAGATTGAGTGATTCAATAGTTAAAAATTGATCAAACTGGACGTCGTTTTTCCTGTTTGCTTTCTGTGGTTTTGTGACATAATGATGCCTGTTTTAGGCTTGTTTTTAGTCAGTAACACCTTAAAAAAGCCTTCAGAAAGTTTTTAAAGACATTGGGTTTCAGACTGTGTCTGAAATTTGCAGTCAAGAGTTTAGTCATTTTGACGATTCTGTTCCGTTTTGTGCTTTGTTTTTTACGAGATCGACGCTGGGTACCTGCCAGCGGGGATCTTGCTGGAACAACACAAGTTTTACTTGCTGTTAATAACCGAATCCCAGCCTGGTTCTGAACCAGATCATCATTGAGGTCTTAGTCGAAAAATCATCAAGTCTACTTGATGACCTCGAAAATGGACCGACAATTTTTGTATCACTGCGTCTCATTTTTTAACACGTCCAGATCTGGGAAACTCGGCAGATTTAGATCTGGAGTAGCGAGTCCACGGGAATATTACGGCGTGTACTCGCCAATCCAGATCTGGGAAACTCGCGAGTATCCAGAATAGAGACC
>JAAUXW010115179.1_pt1 | contig 13440 bp, 13 predicted proteins | sample 7278141 | NCBI WGS metagenome assembly JAAUXW01 (sample SAMN14350115, study PRJNA611818) | marine sediment metagenome | isolation source: surface marine sediment (2.1m) | place: French Polynesia: Moorea | collected 2018-08
ACCGTCCGGCGTGGGCGAACCCGGCACACCGCCGTTGGCGCCGGCGCTGGTGAGTGCTCTGGCCGACGCGACCGGCAAGTGGATTCACCGGATGCCAATCGGGAATCAGCTGCTTACCTGATCTCTCGGATCGGTAGTGATGATGTAGTCGGTTACCCCTCCGACCTTACGCCAGCAGGTCGTCGGCGGCCGGAATCCGGACCGGGACATAACGGATCTTTCGGCCGCCCTTGGCGGGTGCCTCGAGGGCGAGCCAACGCCGGTTCTCGTCGTTCGAGTACCAGAGTGTGATTGCACCCGACTCTGCTTCCAGGCGATAGCGAGTCGCTTCCACGGTCGCTCCATTTACGTCGACCGCGTCAAGGCTCTCCATGGTCACGGAGACGTCTTCGAGCTCTCCTGTCTGGCTGTTCAGGAGTCGCGACGAGTCGAGAATGTCCGGGTTCCAGTACGCGAATGTCTGCACGCAATCATCGAGTTCACGCCGTCCGGACTGGTCTGTGAGCTGCAGTGTGTTGTCGAACCGCTGCCCACGAACATACAGCGAGTCGCCGTTATTGTCGGTGTTCGCACTGATGCTCTCGAGGCAGCCACCGGTCCACGTTTCTGTGTTGTCGTGCCGATACCGAAATGCCGTGACGAACAGGAATTTCACATCGAACTGCGCTTCTGTCGTCAGAGTCCGCCGTTCGCCGTCGCCTGTCAGGCTGAAGTCGTGGAAACCAATCGGCTTGTCGTTCAGTAGAACCTCGAAACTCCAATCGGCTCGCAGTGTGTCAGCCGAGGCGGGATTCACTGCTGATAGCGCGCCGGCAAGAAAGGCAAGCAGGAGTGTCAATTGTGTCTTTCTTCTGGTGAGCATGAGCGAAATCCTGTGTGGTGGAGGTCACGTTATCTGTCTCGAGACTTTGAGAACCATTGCTATGTTTCGAGCTTGACGAACGGACGAGTCAAGGTGGTCTCACAGCCGTTTCCGGCTGTTTCGACTTGCATCAGGTCGGTGCGAGTTTGTAACAGGCGTGTGCGGGCTGGGCGGCGCCGTGGTGACGTCCCATCAGACAATTGTCGGTGGCATCACCGGGTAATTAGCAAGATACTGTCAGCTTAAATCCATACGAGGAACGGCGATGCGACTTGGCATGATCGGGCTGGGCAAAATGGGCGGCAACATGGCGCGGCGTCTGCGCCGTGCAGATATCGAGGTGGTCGGATTCAATCTCGATGCCAGTGCGACGGATGCGCTCGCATCGGAAGTCGGGCTGGTACCCGCTGAATCGGCGGCCGCGCTCGTCGATGAGCTCGATGCGCCACGGATCGTGTGGCTGATGCTGCCCGCTGGTGACATTACCGAAGCCTATGTACAGGAGATGCGAGAGCTGCTGCAACCGGGCGATATCCTGGTCGATGGTGCGAACTCCTATTACAAGGACTCGATGCGCCGCGGTGAGCTGCTCGCGGAGTCGGGCATACTCTTTGTCGATGCCGGCGTTTCTGGCGGCGTTTGGGGTCTCGAAGAGGGCTACTCGCTCATGGTCGGCGCGACAGACGAAGCCTTCGGCAAGGTGCAGCCCGTCGTCGAAGCCCTGGCGCCGGCGGTTGATCGCGGATGGATTCACACCGGACCTGTCGGCAGCGGTCATTTCGTAAAGATGATTCACAACGGCATCGAGTACGGCATGATGCAGGCCTATGCGGAAGGCTTTGCGCTCATGAAAGGCCGCGAAGACTTCGGCCTCGATCTTGCTGCAATCGCCGAGACGTGGCGGCATGGAAGCGTCGTTCGCAGCTGGCTGCTCGATCTGTCGGCCAGCATCCTGTCGCAGGATCAGCAGCTTGCCGACGTGGAGGCGTTCGTTGCCGACTCCGGAGAGGGACGGTGGACGGCGCTGGAAGGCATCGAGCTGGGCATTCCCACGCCGGTGATGAGCCTCGCGTTGATGGCTCGATTCTCCAGCCAGGGACAGCAGGATTTCTCGGCCAAGCTACTGGCGATGATGCGCAATCAGTTCGGCGGGCATGCGATTCGGTCAGTCGAGGGTCCCGAAGCGAAGTAATAAACCCGACCTGGTCGAGGTCTGTTCTCGTATCGTCAATGCGAGAGTAAACCGATGTTCCGCACACGAGCAGCAGCGTTCTTCCTGGTTGTCCTGACCGCGCCACATGTGCAGGCGGAAACAGCCGATGCGACGACCGTCTTCTCGAGCGGCGAGAAGCGCGTTGCTTTAATCGAATTGTTCACGTCGGAGGGCTGTAGCAGTTGCCCGCCTGCCGACCGCTGGCTGTCAGGCCTGGCAACTGACGATGGCTTGTGGACACGTTTCGTTCCGGTTGCGTTTCACGTCGACTATTGGGACTACATCGGCTGGAAGGACCGCTTCGCGCAGGCCGAGTTCAGCGCTCGCCAGCGGGAGTATGCAGAGCTCGGCGCCGCACCGTTCGTATACACCCCCGGCGTTTTCTACCACGGCAAGGACTGGCGAGGATGGCGCAATGGCGGGTCAGTGAATGTCGATGGCTCCAGGGTTGGCGACTTGACTGTGCGCGTCGAGAATCGTCGTGCCACGATTCGATTCGACAGCGCGGAACAGGTCTCCGGGCCGCTTACTGCGCACGTGGCGCTGCTCGGCATGCAACTGGAGACAGCCGTTCGCGCCGGTGAAAACAAAGGACGGACATTGAAGCATGACTTCGTGGTCCTGGATGTGGTCGCGACCCGGCTTCAAGCGTCCGACTCGGGCCTAACAGCAACTGCCACGCTGCCGGACAACGCGACCGGAGTGTCTGACCTGGCATTGGCGGTCTGGGTCTCGGCAGACGGATCGCAGGCACCGATTCAGTCGGTGGGTGGATTCTTGCCCGCGTCGTAGCGACCCAGGCGCTCCAGTTCCTCGACGAAGCTTCTTCGACCGGCCTTGACGCCGAGCGCCTGCCACACCGGCCACAGGCGTTTGACACGAACGATAAACTCGTCGCGATAGTACTCCTCGTCGAGAAATCCTTGCTGGTACTGGTAGTGCATGTTGTCCCAGTGCGCGATCTGCGCAATGTGCCACTGCCGGAAGCGCGCCTTTTCCGTGGGCGACAGCCTGTCGAGCGAGGAAAGATCCTCGGGGTACCCTGCCTGTGTAACTTTCGCGATGATGCCCCCGATCGGCGACGCGGCAGCCTGCACCAGCATGTTCTGCAGTGCATCGGAACGCATCTGGTAGGTTTGCGCCAGCGCGAGGCGCTGTGTCGCATCGAGCGAGCGCGTGTTCTGCCGTACCTGGACCGCAAGGTATACCAGCGTGATGATGACGCCGATGGCGCCTAGCAGTTCCCCGAGTGCGCCCAGTTCCATTATGGTCATTGTTGTCTCCGTCCGCTGCAGCCAGCCAGTGCTCATAGCATGCCGCAAGCGCGCTCAAAGGTGATATTCCTTAAAGCGTCAGATGGCCTCAGTCGGGCAGTCGCCGAACTCGCGAAGAGTGCCACTTGCGACGTCGAGTGTTACGAGACGGCACGCATCGTTTTTCTGCGCCCGGACGGCGATCTGCGCGCCATCGGAGGACAACACCGGGGTGCCGAGCTCGCCGTAACTCTGGTTCCTGACGATGCCGATGCAGCCGCTTGCGAACTCGACGTGGATGTCCTTTCCGACGAGGTACGCCCGGGTCGCTACTGAATCCGGCGGCACAAGTGATCGTGGACCATCAATGCTGTCTCGGCCCCAATCCGTACAAACCGCAGGCAGCGCAATTGCAGCGACGGCAGCGGCGGCGGCCAGCAGGTGCGATATCTGCCGCCGTCGCGGCACGCGCTCGTTAGCGTCGGCGACGTCAACGTGAATCCACTGGTAACCGACCCGCGGCACGGTCCGAATGAATTGCGGGGCCTGAGGGTCTTCGCCAAGCGCCCGGCGAATTGCCCATACCGACTGGTTGAGGCCTTTCTCTCCACTCGGATAGTTACCGGCCCAGACGTCATCGATAATGTCGGCACGGCCAACGACGGCCGGCGCACGCCTCATGAGAATCGTCAGCACCTGCCAGCACTTGTGTTGCAGCACGGTTGTACGGCCATGGACGGTTATGGCTCGGCGGCTGGCGTCGAGCTTCACGGACACACGATTCATAAGCCGGAACCCCCCGTTTTTTGTTTCGATTTTGGACCAGAAGACAAGAAAAGAGTTGCGCTTCGACAGCGGGACTCGGAGGCTGAGTGCAGCCGACAGGCTCGTTACCACCGCCCTGCAGGAATGCTTGCCATGAGATACCGGTCCATTGCTCCGTTGATTTTTCTGGCCATCGCGACGCACGCAAACGGTACCTCTGCTATGGCCGTTGGTGATGGCCGCATCGACGGCACCAGGGTTCGTCCATACGAGCTGAGCTGGCGGCAGTGCGCGATACAGGATGGTCGCTGGCACGACCTGGGAGAATTCAGCGAGTCCGTATCGGTCATCGGCGATCAGGTGATAAGGCATCGCCAGGTCTCCCGGCAACCGAATGGTGTCGTCAACCGCTCCGATACGTTCTTCGATCGAGCGTCGTTCGCTCCGCTCTTCATGGAGATGGAGGCGACGAAAGACGGCGTCCGAACTGCCTACAGCGAGCGGCGATTGAGCACTGATGGTTACTCGGGGTTTTCCGTCAAGAGTGGAAAGCGCCGATCCCTGATCGGTGCGATCAGTTCCGGCATGCTTCACGGTGCCGCGATGGGGCTACCGCTGTCCACGATGGACTACCAGGATGAGCCGGTCGAGTTCGTCGCTTCAATGATCGGCTTCGATGCCACCTACGATGTGATCGCCGAGTGGGTCGGCCGGGAAACCCTTCACGTCGACGGCCGGGACATTGAAGCCTGGTTAATCGACGTCGAGTGGCATCACCGCGAGTCGGTAGACGTATATCCATCCGGGCCCGATGCCAGCGGCGGTCGGTACTGGGTTGTTGCAGATCCGCCCGAAGGGGTTCCGTACGTGCCACGCTATAGGACCGACACCTACATCGTCGATTTTGCCGCAGCCGATCCGGACTGACGTGGTGCAGTGACGATACCCGTCGCGATTCCTTACACCGGAAGCGTTTCTGATTCTCGACGCTGCTGTGCCAAACTGGGGCAACGCTGATGTCGAGGTTTCGTATCGTGAGTGACAATTTCCCGGGCCCCAAGACGCGTGCGGCCCTCGAGCGTGGTATCCCGCTGTTCCGCAACGGCTTGCGCTTCGATGCCGAGATGGAACGGGCCGGGCGCCGGGGGTTTCGCCCGGTACGGCAGATCGTTATTGACAGGGCCGAGGGCGACTTCGTCTGGGATCTCGACGGCAAGCGCTATATCGATTTCCAGAACGGCTGGGCAACGAACCCGCTCGGCAACTGCCATCCGGAGATCATCGAGGCCGTCCACGCAGCCAACCGGCGCTACGGTTTCCACTACGACCATCCACTGCGCTACGACCTTGCCGAGATGCTTGCGGAGACGATGCCGGGCAAAGCGCTTCCGCGAACGAACTACGAGGTATCCGGTACCGAGGCGGCAGAAGCTGCTGTGCACCTGGCGCTGACGCACACGAAACGGCGCTTCATCATTACGTTCAGCGCTTCCTATCATGGCATGGGGCTCGGCACGAAAATCCTGAGTGGACTCGATGGCAGGCTCAGCACGTATCTCGAAGGCTGGGGCGGCGGCGTCATCAAGGCGCCCTACCCTTACAGCGAGCGAATTCCGGCCCTGATGAGCGAGGACCAGTACACCGAGTATTGCCTCTGGTACCTCGACAACCACATTCCCTCCAGCATTGCTGCACGCGACAACATCGCCGGCATTCTCATCGAGCCGGGGCTTGCCGAAGGCGGCAACTGGATTCCGTCGACGCGTTTCTTAAAGGGCATTCGCGACATCTGCGACAGGAACGACTGGCTCATGATTGCCGACGAAGTTCTGACGGGTCTTGGCCGTACGGGCCGAATGTGGGGCGTCGAGCACTACGACGTAGTCCCCGACATCCTCGTCTACGGCAAGAATCTGTCCGGCGGCATTGCACCGTTGTGCGGTATCTCGTCGCGCGACGATGTTATGGGCAATAACCGGGACTTCGCTTCCGGCTCGACGTTCGCCGGAACACCCGCGGGCTGTGCCGCGGCGATGAAGACGCTCGAGATCTTCGAGCGCGACCAGGTCGTGGCTGGCGCCCAACGGCTCGCGAAGGTCGCGGCCGACGCCATGCGAACCTGGGAGTCTTACAGCATCGTTCGCCAGGTACGCGGCAATGGCCTGTTGCTCGGCGTAAGCTTCGGCAAGTCCGAGGCCGCCGCCAAGGACGAAAAAGACTGGTGGACAGCACGGGCCGTTCGCGGGCAGATGCTCGAAAACGGCGTCTGGGCAATCTCCGATCGCGAGGACACGATACGAATGTATCCTGCGCTCAACATGGACGAGTCCGTGCTCAGGGAGGGGCTCGACATCATGGGAGACGCGATCCGGTACGTCGAGGAACACGGACATTCGGAGGGCGATGCCGCTGCGTATCCGAGTGGCGTTGCGGGCTTCTAGTTGTAAACCCCTGCAGGTTTTTCACATTGGATGTCAGCCACCTGACACATGCTTGAGGTGGACGCGGCGGATAACACTCCCTCACACGCCTGCGGCTACAGATTCAGGAGTGTTATCCGCCACGCCCGCGTGAGCATGTCGTGGGTTCTGGACGTGCTGCGACGCCTTGTGCCAAAGCGAGGAGGGATCCGGTAGCCGAATCTGTAGCCGAGCTGGCAGACTGATCAAGATACGCGGCCTAAGACGGAACTCGCGAGGCGTGTTCGGCTGCCTGATCCCTCCGCGGCTTTGGCCCAAGGGATTTTGTCGCGATCTACCGGAATCCGAGAGTAAACAACCGGCTGGTGAACTACAGCTGGAGCATGGACATCCTGGGCAACCACATGCCCGAGGTCGCGGCGAAGATGCCCGCACTCATGTAGAGGGTCAGAACCGCGATGGTAACTGCCACGGCAAGCTGGCTTGCCGGTTCTTTCCGATCGCGCGCCCGGAAATACAGCTCGAGAACAGCAAGTGGCACCAGGTATTGGCCGAAGCCCAGGAAGTAGACGAACGGGCCCGTGAACGTCTCCCAGTCGATGCCGATGCCGCCGGTGAGCATGACCCAGCCCATCAGGCCTACGCGAAAGAACCAGACGGCGCTTGCAACCATGAAGAGGCGTAATGCCCATCGGCGGTGGCGTACCAGGTCACGAGCCATTGCGTGGCGCAGCGCGAAGGCGGCGCAGATGAAGATCAATACGCCGTCGCCCGTGATTGCCAGCTGCGTCACGAGATTGCCGACGGTGCCACGCGTCCAGATCATGTACATGCCGGCGATTGCGCTCACTACAGCCGCGACGAGGTAGGAGCGGCCGAGCCAGCGGTGAAAGCGGGGAAAACGATTCCGGATCCCCGGGATCAGCTGCAGGGGTCCGCCGCCGATGACGATCGTCGCCAGCAGTACGTGCGAGAGCGCCGCGGCGTTGCCAAGCGTGTCGCCCTTCAGGTACCCGTTGGGCATCGCGGATTCGGCAATCCCCTCGGGCCCGTTCAGAATCACCAGCGGGCCGTAGTGGAGGAGCAGGTATGCGAGAAATATCCAGTGACCGATCGCGGCGACGACGAACCACGCCGTCGCGGCGACGCTCAAAGTACGATTGGCGAGCGATGGCAGCACGAGCCATCGGTTCATTACGGCTTCCGTCATTGAAGTGCTCCTGTCATGTCACCCGGCATCGGAATCGGAGCTGCAAGATACGTTCTGCAAGTCGGGCTGGCATCGGACCACGGATCGATTTACACATCCCCCGAAAGGGGGAGACGGCCGAGGCGAATTATCCTTCCGTCCGGGGATGACAGTCCGGACCCTGCGTGCGACAGTCATTGCCCGGATGAACTACAGTGCCGTCATGACCGAAAAGCGCAGCAGCACGGCTGCAATCCCGGCCGAAAGAAGCGCGTTGTGAGCGAGACCGCGCAACGCGTCGACGCGGCGTTGCTCGAGAAGTGGCGGCCGTTCCGGGGGCCGTTTACGCGATGGCCGCGTCTTTCCGACACCGTTCTCGCGCTTGTCTCGTTCTTTCTCACGATGGCGATCTGGGGAAGCGAACAGGCCGGGGACGAATACACCCTGTCGTTCGGTGCATTCCTGGTATTCGTGCTCGGCAATGCATCGCTGTACTGGCGACGACGCCACCCCGAACGCGTGCACGGGGTAATCCTTGGCGCGTCGGCGCTGGCCATGTTGATGGGCTACCTGCGCGGCCCGATTTTTGCACTGGTGATATCGCTTTATAACCTTGGCCGGTACACGGTCGACCAGCGCAACAGCGCCATCGGCCTGGTCGCGGCGTACGTGCTGCTGATTATCAGCGAGCTGGCGCTCCAGGGGCTGACATCCGAAGACGTCATCACATTGTTGTTGCCGTTCATGTTCTGGTACGCGGGTCGGCGCGTACGCGGTCGCGGCGAATACCTGAGGCTGCTGAAGGAGCGCGCTGAGCACCTCGAGCGCGAGCAACGGGCTGAAGCCGAGCGAGCGGTTGCCGCGGAGCGCACGCGCATCGCGCGCGAACTGCACGACATCGTTGCCCACCAGGTCAGCCTGATGACCGTGCAGGCGGGAGCGGCGAAAACGATCGTCGATGCTGATCCGGCAGCCGCGGCGAAAGCGATGAAATCGGTCGAAGTGGCAGGCAGGCAGGCACTCGACGAACTTCGGCACCTGCTGGGCGTTCTGCGTCCCGACAGCGAAAACGGCGGGCTGGGGCCCCAGCCGGGTCGCGGTGACCTGCCCCGCCTCGTCGAGGAGATCGAGCGTGCGGGCATTACGGTATCGCTGGCATTGGACGATGGGCGCCATCAACTGCCCGCGCGGATCGAGCTCGCGATCTATCGCATCGTTCAGGAGGCGTTGACCAATGTTCTGAAGCACGCCGGACCGGGTGCACACGCCGACGTCAGGATTCGCACCGACGAACAGGCAGTGACCGTCGAAATCGAAGACAATGGCGTCGGCGGGACGCGGTTGCCGGGTTCCGGGCATGGTATTGCCGGTATGCGCGAACGCGCGCAATCGCTCGGCGGCACCCTCGATGCGGGCCCGCGTGAGGATGGCGGTTACTCCGTGATCGCGCGGCTGCCGGCTTCGGAGGACAGTGCATGAGCATTCGTGTTGCGGTCGTTGATGACCAGGCGCTCGTACGGGGCGGATTCGCCATGGTGCTCGGCCACCAGGCCGACATCGACGTCGTCGCCGAAGCGGGCACCGGCCTGGAAGCGATCGACGTCGCCCGGGAACATCGCCCGGACGTCATCGTCATGGACATCCGGATGCCGGACATGGACGGCCTGGAAGCTACGAACCGCATCCTCGCGGAGGCGGACTGGCCGGTTCGAATCCTGATCGTTACAACGTTCGACCCGGACGAATACATATATAAGGCGTTGCGTGCCGGCGCGAGTGGTTTCGTCCTCAAGGACACGCCACCCGAGGACCTGGTGACCGCGGTTCGCGTGGTCGCCGACGGCGGCGCCCTGCTGTCACCGTCAATCACGCGGCGATTGATCGGCCGGTTCGCCGAGCATCTCGCGGCCGAGTCGAAGCTTTCCTCACGACTCGACCGGCTCACCGACCGGGAAAAGGAAGTGCTTACGGCCATCGCCCGCGGCCTCAACAACCAGGAGATATCGGAGTCGCTGTTCATCGGTGCCGCCACCGTCAAGACGCACGTTTCGAACATTCTTTCGAAGCTGGGCATCCGCGACCGCGCCCAGGCGGTGGTATTCGCGTACGAGAGCGGGCTCATAGCGGCAGGAGAACGGGATCTCCGCCAAAAGAAGGAGAGTGACATCCGCCCCGGGGATGATTGCCCGTGCTGGCGGGCTTGCTAGTATCGCATCTCGCTTTTCGATGAACGGGAGTGCGCGGTGAAACTTCGCTACAAGATCATCAACGGTTTCCTGGCCGTCCTGGCCGTCGCCGTTCTCGGCCTGGGCGTGACCCTGGCTTACACGTCCGACTGTGCGCCTGCGCCGAACGTCGCCACAGGCGTCGATACGATGAAAGCCGTCGTCTCGCGATGCTACGGCGGACCGGAGGCGCTCGAGTACCTCGACGTCGCCAAACCACAACCCGGGCCGAAGGAGATCCTCGTCCAGGTCAAGGCGGCTGCCGTGAATCCGCTGGACTACCATTACATGCGCGGATCGCCGTACCTGATGCGGCTCTCGTCGGGTATCGGCAGTCCGAACGATCAGTGGATGGGCGTCGATTTCGCAGGTCTGGTCGTCGAAGCGGGCGACGAAGTGACGAGCTTTGCTGTCGGCGACGCCGTATTCGGTGCCCGCAGCGGCGCTTTCGCCGAGTTCCTGGTAATCAGCGAGGACCGCGCGGTTGCTGCAAAGCCCGACAACATCAGTTACGACGAAGCCGCCGCTATCCCCATTGCCGCAGTCACGGCCCTGCAGGCGCTGCGTGACCATGGCCGCCTGAAAGCCGGGGAGAAAGTCCTTGTCAACGGCGCGTCAGGCGGCGTCGGAACCTACACCGTGCAAATCGCGAAGGCGCTGGGCGCCGAGGTGCACGGCGTCTGCAGTACGCGCAACGTCGAGATGGTACGCGCACTCGGGGCCGACCACGTTTTCGATTACAAGAACGAGGATTACACCGAGAGCGGTAACCAGTATGACCTGATCGTCGACATGGTCGGCAACCACTCCCTGACCGCGAATCGCCGCGTGCTGAAGTCGCAGGGTCGCATGGTGATCGTTGGCGGCCCCAAGGGGAACTGGTTCGCGCCACTTTGGCCACCATTGAAAGCCATGGCGCTGTCACCGTTCGTAGACCAGGAGATCAGCGTAATGCTGGCGACGCTGTCTGGCGACGATCTCGAATACCTTGCCGGCCTGATGGCCGACGGCCGCCTGACGTCGAGAATCGACACGCGTTATGCCTTGAGCGACACCGCCGAGGCTTTGCGATACCTCGAGACCCAGCGCGCCCGCGGCAAGGTCATCATCGCGATGCAGGAGTGATCAGCGCGGCGGATACGAAGCGCTCGAGCCCATCGTGTCAGCCGCCCGCGTCCGGGAGGTTGTCGAGAAAAAAGCGCCTGGCGTTGCCGCCCATGACCTTGCGAATCTCGGTCTCCGAGAAACCGGAATCAAGCATCGTCTGGGTCAGTACTGCGAGTTCGCCAGTGTCAAAGGCCACCGTGATGGTTCCGTCGTAGTCCGACCCCAGGGCGACGTTATCCTCGCCGAGCAGGTCGACCGCGTAGCGGATCGACCTGACGACGCCTTGCGGGCTGGGATCGCAGACCGCTCCGTCCCAGTAGCCGATGCCGACAAGGCCGCCGTCGGCTGCGATGTCTCTCATCAAGTCGTCCGACAGATTGCGCGGCGTATCACAGGCTCCCTCGACGCCACCGTGGGACAGGATGACCGGCGACGTCGACAGGTCGAGCACGTCGGCAACCATCGCCGGCGATGCGTGCGCGATATCGATGATCATGCCGAGCTCATTCGCGCGCAGGACGACCGCCCTGCCGAATTCGCTCAGGCCCTCGCCGCTGATGCCGTGCAAAGAACCGCCCAGCTCGTTGTCGAAGAAGTGCGTCAGGCCGACGATGCGAAGTCCCTGGTCGAAAAGGCGATCGAGATTCTCGATCTCACCTTCCAGCGGATGTGCCCCCTCGATCAGGTAGATTCCGCCGATCGCGTGCTCGCCCTTTTGTCGTCGGGCGATCAATTCCCGGAGGTCCTGTTTGCTCGTGAGGATGGTGAGCTCACTCCTCCCGGCAAGATCATGCAGCTTTTCCAGCTGATATGCCGCGCGCTCGTAGAGGCTGAACCATGTCCGCGGCGGCCAGAACGACGCAACGGCGAGACGCGTGATCCGGTCGGAATCCCCGGTATTGCGGTCGTAATTCTGGCCGTCCGGGCTCTTCGTTGTTGCGCTGAAGACCTGCGCGGCGACATTGCCCTGTCGGAGCCTCGGAAGGTCCATTTGCCCGATTTCGGATTCCTCTCGCAGGTCTCGCTTCCAGAGCAGCGAGTCGGAATGCAGGTCTGCAACGAACAGCGACTCGTGCAGCCGTTGCGCCTTTTCGCTGATCGCATACGGCTCGTGCGGCATAACGATATTCATGGACGCCTCGACCCTGCCCGGCAGGATCCAGTGCACGTAAGCGAGGGCGAGCAGAACGACCAGGCCCAGAACAGCCAGGATGCGCTTCATACGATATCCTTGCGACTCGGGAATGCGGGAGTATAAATGAAACACTTCTCGAAGCTTTATGAGCTGGCCGCCCGCCGCAAAGGTGGCGAAAAGGCGCTGGAAACCCTGATCCCGAAGCCGAGATCTGCAGCTTCGCTCGCGCGCATTCCGGATGACCGCTGGCTCTCGGGCATGGCGAAGGCCGTTTTCCGGGCAGGATTCAACTGGAAGGTCGTCGAGAACAAGTGGGAAGGCACGGAGGCCGCATTCGACAACTTCGACCCGCACGCCATCGCGTTCATGTCCGACGACGACCTCGACCTGCTGCTGAAGGACGATAGAATCATCCGGCACTGGAAGAAGTTGAAAGCGATCCGGACCAACGCGCAGTATCTCGTCGACCTGGCGGCGGAGCATGGCTCTGCTGCGAAGTATTTCGCGCGCTACCCGACAAGCGAGTACGTCGGCCTGCTCGCTGACATCAAGAAGCGTGCCTCGTTCCTCGGTGGCACGACCGGGCAATACTTCCTCAGGGAGATGGGAAAGGACTCCTTCATCCTGTCGCGCGACGTCGTTGCAGCGTTGAAACGGGAAAAGGTATTCGACGGCACCCCGACATCGAAGTCGTCCCTCAACTCTATCCAGGCCGCTTTCAACCAGTGGGTGGACGACGGCGGCAAGTCGCTGACGCGAGTGAGCCGTGTGCTGGCGTTTACCGTCGGATAGGCCGCGACAGCGGGCCGAATCGAGCTACAGTCCCTTTTGAGCGCTGTTTCGTGCGTTCGACCAGCAGCATGTGCGGTACTGTCAGCGCCGCGAGTCCGACGAACACAATCGCCACCAGTCGCGGCGCCGATTCAGCGATCGGCAGAAAAGCGAAGGCCGCGACACCGAGCACCAGGGTGATCGCTGTAATCACGGCCGCGCTCATCACCGCCGCTGCCCGGCCCAGGCGTACCATGCGAAGCGATTCGATGATGTGACGCGGGCTGTGCAGGCCGCAGAAGTAGACCACGAAGAACAAGAGTGGCGGCAAAGCCCAGGCCAGCAACGGTATCGTTGCGAGCTCGAGCGCCGCACGCGGTTCAGCCCTGGCAAGGCCGGGTACGGCGAATGCCAGCGCGAGGAGTGCCACGATGCCGATCAGCTGTAATGCCGGCACCAGCCACGCGCCCGATGAGCCAAACAGAAGCATCGAGAACAGG
>JAAUXW010247233.1_pt1 | contig 13269 bp, 14 predicted proteins | sample 7278141 | NCBI WGS metagenome assembly JAAUXW01 (sample SAMN14350115, study PRJNA611818) | marine sediment metagenome | isolation source: surface marine sediment (2.1m) | place: French Polynesia: Moorea | collected 2018-08
AGACGATCCACATCATCCGAATAGCGGTTGTAGGCTATCACGGCCGGAATGGCCGCGAACAACCCCATGGCGGTGGCAACCAAAGCCTCGGCAATCCCCGGCGCGACCAACGCCAGAGTCGCCTGCTGCATATCGGTCAAAGCACGAAAGGAGTTCATAATACCCCATACCGTGCCAAACAAACCAATGTAGGGGCTGGTGGAACCCACGGTTGCGAGAAAGGAGAGGTAGGTCTCCAGGGAATCGACCTCCCGTGATAAGGCCACCTTCATGGAGCGATGGGCGGTATCCGCGATGAAAATCGGCGAGACTTGGCTCTGCCGGTGCAGACGCACATATTCCTTGAATCCGGAGACAAAAATATGCTCCATACCAGACAAATCCCGTTTGCTGCGTACCTGTTCGTACAGCTTCGCCAGATTCGCGCCAGACCAGAATCGATCCTCGAAAATCGCTGCGGCTTGCCGTGCGTCCTTAATAATCTTCCACTTACTGATAATCATAGTCCAGGAGACAACGGAGGCGAGCAGCAGTAGTCCCATGACCACTTGCACCAACAGGCTGGCGTCGGCCACCATCTGGTAAAAACTCAGATCAACCTGCATGTTCAAGATCCTTTCTCAATGTTGGTGGAATGGGTTTCGGTTTGAAGGAGGCGGCGGCCAAACTGACTACTCTCACCCGCGCGATTGTCAATGTCAGCTCCGATTGGCCGTTACGCACGCAACTGATGGTCTGCTCAAAAACGATACTCGCACGACGCAATTCGCTGATGCTAACCCCCACCTGCAATAAATCATCCAGGCGCGCCGGTCCCAGGTATTCTATGGACAGTGAGCGCACCGCAAACACGAGATCCTGCTCTTTTATCAACACATCTTGCTCATAACCGTGGGCGCGTAACCATTCCGTGCGCGCACGCTCCATGTACTTCAAGTAATTGGCGTAGTAAACCACTCCGCCGGCATCGGTGTCTTCATAGTACACCCGTACGGGCCATACAAACGCTTGCACGCCTTTACCCCCTAACAATGGAACACCCCCCTACACTTCGAGGCGTTCAGCTAGTCGTAATCCTCGAACAGGTCAGCGGGATGCAGAGCCGTCGGCGCATCCTTTGTCGGAGGGTGCAAACCAAGGTGTGCGAACGCGCTCTTGTTGGCAACACGCCCCCTCGAGGTACGCGTTAGGAAACCCTGTTGGATCAAATAAGGCTCGATGACATCTTCTATGGTGCCACGCTCTTCACCGATTGCCGCAGCCACACTCTCGATCCCAACGGGGCCGCCATCGAACTTTTCTATGATTGTCAACAGTAGCATACGATCCAGATTGTCGAACCCCTGACTATCCACGCCGAGCATTTCCAGCGCCAAATCCGCAACGCCTTGCGTAATCTTGCTGTTCGCTTTGACCTGTGCATAATCACGTACCCGCCTGAGCAAACGATTGGCGATCCGCGGTGTACCGCGTGAGCGACGTGCGATCTCCGCGGCGCCCGCGACATCGATCGCCACATCTAGTATCTCTGCTGACCGCATTACGATACGGCTCAATTCTTCAGCGTCATAGAATTCCAGCCGCTGGACGATGCCAAAGCGATCGCGCAAGGGAGATGTCAACAGCCCAGCCCGAGTTGTAGCTCCCACAAGTGTAAACGGCGGCAGATCGAGCTTTATGGAACGTGCCGCCGGACCTTCGCCGATGACGATGTCGAGCTGGAAATCTTCCAGGGCCGGATAGAGCACCTCCTCGACCACCGGACTCAAGCGGTGAATTTCATCGACAAACAGCACATCGCGAGGTTCCAAGTTAGTTAGTATGGCGGCGAGATCGCCAGGGCGCTCGAGTACTGGCCCTGCCGTATGACGCAAGCCTACTCCCATCTCGTTGGCGATGATGTGTGATAAGGTCGTTTTACCCAGCCCTGGCGGCCCGAAGATTAACACATGGTCGAGTGCCTCACCACGCGCGCGGGCCGCAGAGATAAAGATATCCATCTGTTCGCGGACAGGGTTCTGTCCAACGTAATCGCGAAACGTGCGCGGACGGATGGATTGTTCGAGCAAGGTCTCATCCCCTGCCACAACACCACTGACGATACGGTCCGATTCATCCATACGCGATCTCATCTGTTTGCGCAGCATAGCCCTCGGATTGCAGCGTGCGCGTACGTGCCCTATGCCGCCGGCAAAGCGACTGCATACCCAGGACCTTCAATTTCAATTTTGGACGTCCTCACGAGAGACTTGCCCTCAGTGCCATGCGAATAATGTCCTCACGGCTCTGGTCGCGGGCGTCGATCCGCTTCACCATTCGAGCAGCTTCCTGAGGCTTATATCCCAACGCAATCAAGGCATGCACAGCGTCCTCGGCTGGATCCGTTCTGCTCCCACTAGATCCCACATGCGCATCTACAGGACAACTGTTCGCGGCAACCGCAGTTGCCCGGTCACGCATCTCTACAATCAATCGCTCGGCCGTCTTTCTCCCGATTCCGGGCAGTCGTATCAACGCTGCGGTGTTACCTTCCTGGATACAGCGCCAGTACATGCTGGCTTCCATACCCGAAAGCACGGCCAGTGCGATGCGGGCACCAATTCCGGTGACCTTGAGCAGATCTCTAAACAACTGGCGCTCCGTCTCACTGCTAAATCCGAACAGCACGTGGGCGTCTTCACGCACCTGTAGGTGGGTAAGCAGGGTGACAACCTGACCCACCTCGGGTAGCGCGTAGAAGGTCGACATGGGGGCCTCGAGCTCGTAACCAACGCCACTCACATCGAGCATGAGTTGTGGCGGGTTTTTAATCACCAGCTCGCCGCGCAAGCGCCCGATCATCGCCGTCTTCCAAAACTCTGCATGGGAATCCGCCTCAAGAACGAGCAACTGTGCGCATGGCATAGGGCCACGGCCAAGGCGTCAGCGGCGTCCGTGGGCAGCGCTTCATGCAATGACAGTAGGTGCCGCACCATGTGTTGAACCTGTACTTTATCTGCGCCGCCGTTTCCTACCAAGGCCTGTTTAATGGATCGTGGACTGTATTCACTGACGGGGACGCGCTGATTTACCACCGCACAAATAGCAGCACTGCGCGCATGCCCGAGCTTGAGCGCAGCGGCTGCGTTGCGCGCCATAAACACCTCTTCAATAGCCAACGCTTGCGGCTGGTACGCATCCACGAGGGCGTGTACTTCACGAAAGATCTGCCCCAACCTCTCCGCCAGTGACTGGTCACGAGCCCGGATGCAGCCGCTCGCCACGTATGTGCTTGAACGACCATCACTGTCGATGAGCCCATAACCTGTGACCCGAGAGCCCGGATCGATGCCCAGTACGCGTACGGCAGTCACTTCACCGGCCCGCTTGCAAGCGTAGTCATACAGCAGCTGCAGATGTGTGGGTCGTCGTATACCATGCAGACCACGGGCCCCAGGGGCGTCGAACGGGTTTGCGATAACCTAGCTCGGTGTGTGTGTGTGGCTGTGACAGCACTCCGGATCACGGTGTCCTCAGGCCCCTTGATACATACAACCAAACGCGCGGGCGGAGTTGGTACGTCTCAATCAATACTGGGCACCTATGGCTCAAACACGCCCTTGATTTTTGGGCTCACGTTCTTCTTGAACCACCCTCGATTACCCCAACTTTTGCAACAGCTCCGCCTCGATCTCAGCGTTTGAATGGACATTTTGCACGTCATCCAAGTCTTCGAGCAGTTCCTGCAAACGTAGCATCTTCTCAGAATCTTTTTCACCTAGCGGTGTTGTGCTACTTGCCCGCATGGTAAGTTCTGCGACTTGCGGCGTAAGTCCGGCGTCAATCATCGCCTGCTTGACGACGTCCAATTGCTCTGGCGCAGTCAACACATCGATACTGCCGTCTTCGTTGTTAACCAAATCGTCCACTCCTGCCTCGAGCGCCGCCAACATGATGGCATCCTCATCCGTACCCGGCTCGAAGCTCAACACACCTGCCTCGGAAAACAGATACGCAACCGATCCAGAGGTCCCTAAATTTCCGCCCGCCTTACTAAAGGCGTGTCTGACCTCCGCTACGGTGCGGTTGCGATTATCTGTCATGCAATCCACCATGACCGCAACGCCCCCCGGGCCGTACCCTTCGTAACGTATTTCTTCGTACTGCACACCGTCCAAGTCGCCGGAACCGCGCTTGATTGCACGTTCCACCGTATCTTTCGGCATGTTGGCCGACAAGCCCTTATCCACTGCGGCTCTTAAGCGAGGATTTGCGTTTATGTCCGCACCGCCGATGCGAGCCGCCACGGTGATTTCACGGATCAATTTGGTGAACAGCTTGCCCCGTTTGGCGTCTTGAGCCTTCTTACGGTGCTGGATATTAGCCCATTTACTGTGTCCTGCCATCGTTCTACCCGAATCAAATCGATGTGTTGAAGTGTACCATTCGGCTACCACAGAGTGTACGCCCGATCGCCCAAAGATCCGTCTGCATACACGCTTTGTATACCCCATTTTGCAACACTCATGGCTCGCAAACTATCCTATAACCGCTACTGCACATCACTCGAAAAAGTAACCATCGCGCAAAAATCGACACACCGCTGCCGCCACGCGCGACGAGAACAGCATACCAATGTGACTGTACGGAACCGACAAATGCACGTCAATCACCGGCGATTGCGTCTCTGACAGAGCCACCGTACCGTCATTCGGTCGTGGCAGACCACCGAACACCAGCGCCCCGATGCCAACGCCTCGGGTTCCCGCAATCATCCCCAGTTTGCGGCCGCCTTTCCACGGCGGCACATCCCCGAGCAGTCCCCGTCTGAAACTCCGGCCCAACAACGGACGTGTCACCACGAAACGATGTGCCCGCCTGGCAACCGCGCTACCTTTGATCGGGGTTCCCAGCATTAAAACACGGCCAGGCCGTTGTTGTGGGTCTCTTTCGAATAAATGTAACACCACGATACCACCCATACTGTGGGCAACCAGATGAACAATGTCAGCCTCTATGGCGCTGACGAATGCAGCGAGCTGGGCGGCGCTGGCTTGCGGTGTCTGCACGAGACTTTGGTAGTGATACCGGTGGCACTCGAACCCACACACCCGCAGACGACGCCGTAAGTACAGCATCTCCCAACCATTCATCCAAATACCATGGATTAGTACGACGGCTTGGCGCATATCATATAATTAGATACAAACTAATAAGAACCGTAAGTGACGAAAACGTATCCGAAACAGGACGTAGCAGCCGTATGCAGAACACTGCGAGCAAGAAGTTACTGAAAATGTTTGCATCGATGGGTTTTCTTTGGGCATTTCCATTCCAGGTCGATTGTTGTCAGACCGTCTCCTGGGCCGGTAGGTGCCTGTAGGGGTTAGGACTGAGCTGCGGCGGAAACACCGTCTTTAGACAGAACTCGATATTTTTATGGTTGAAGCACCGTGGCTACTCACCCCAAACGTTCGAGAGATTCGCCTACAATCGTGTTTCCCTCGCTAGAATCGCCTAAGCCCTACCGGCACCTAGTACCTCTCGATGTGCATGCGAGCTTTGCAGACGTTGTACCTCAATTCTGCGGTTCTGGCACCCATTGCACGATGGCGTCTCTGTTGGTGTACGAGTGTACCCGAGCCGCTGCAGTGGATTTTGGGAGCCAAAGGTAACCCTCATGCTCGGTCGCGTCGAGTTCGATGTCCCGACACGCAGGGACCGCTAAACGGAACACGTATTCCTTATTTTGCGTGACCCCTGGCGCATACTGATGTTCCCACTGTGGACTAATTACGAAGACATGAGACTGATGACAATCGCAAAGTCCTTGACTAGACAATCCAGTCTCCTCAGACAATTCCCGACACGCCGCTTCGAGTGGAGATTCCCCCCACTTCAGGCTTCCCGTCACGGATTGCCAAAAATCCGCCGGCTGTTTGCGACGCAACAGCAACACCTGACCATCCAGGGTGTGGACCACGACCAAGACAGATTCAGGACGCTTGTAGGTCATATGGCACTTTCAATCCTGTCAAACTCGGGCAAAAAACCCGCTAGCCCATGGATAACAACGAAATCCTTACTGACAAACTTGCTACGCATCATTGTACCAATTGCATTCGCCCTCAGTGTTGGCTGCGCGTCAAAAGAGGAGAAATCTCCCCCACCTCCAGACCAACCAACCCCCGCGGAGATCAATGTCCGGTCGGCGTCAGACCTATTGAGGCAGGGAAATCCTGAATTAGCCCTACAAAAAGTCTTGGCGGCATTGGAGCAAGACCCGGAGCTACCCAGCGCGTATGACGTCGCCGGACGCATCTACGAACAAAGTGGACAGAGTGAACTGGCGGGCAAATACTTCAAACGCGCGGTAACACTTGACCCCAGAAATCCGAACTTCATTAACAATTATGGACAACACCTGTGCCGCCTCGGCGATTTCAAACAAGCCGAACAACAATTTCTGTACGTCGCAACGACGTATCAAGGCCGTATCAAAGCCGCCGCCTATGCCAACGCGGGGTTGTGCTCAGTACGCATACCCGATTACGACCGTGCAGCCCAATACTTTCGTGCGGCGTTGGAGGTCAATCCCAACTTGGCTGTGGTCTACTATCAATTAGCACGCGTCTATTTTGAGAAAAAGCGTTATCCCCAGGCACGACGAAACCTCGATAGCTACCAGAGGCACGGCGAGCACACACCAGCAACCCTGTGGTTGGGCCTGCGCATCGAGCGCGCGCTGGGAAACCATGCGCAAGCGGACACCTATTCGCGGATCTTGCAAAGTCGGTTTCCCAACTCCGAGCAGGCGCGCAGGGCCTCTGAAAGAGAGTACAAGCGAAGCCCGCTCCGATGAAACGGGCCACCACCGCGCGTCGTGCAAACCAGCGCAGCAAAGCAAGTGTACCGAGTCGGATCGCACGCCCGGAGTTCGTTGCAAGGAAACACATATGCAGTCGGCTGAGTCAAGAATCGAGCCCAGTATCCGCTACTCCGTCCTGCGGACCCGAATGTGCAGCTCACGTAGCTGTTTTTCCGCGACCGCGGAGGGGGCATCGGTTAGCAAACAACTGGCCGTCTGCGTCTTGGGAAAGGCCATGACTTCACGGATGGACCGCGCCCCGCTCATGAGCATGACCAGCCGATCGAGCCCAAACGCGATACCGCCGTGGGGAGGACAACCGTAGCGCAGCGCGGTGAGTAAGAACCCGAACTTATCCAGCGCCTCCTGCGCATCGATACCCAACAGCGAAAACACCTGCTGTTGAACCTCGGGTCGATGGATACGGATGGAACCGCCACCCAGCTCGGTTCCGTTCAGTACCATGTCGTAGGCGCGCGAGTGACAGTTCCCAGGATCGGTTTCGAGCAGGTCGAGATGCTCCACTTTAGGGGATGTAAAGGGATGGTGTAACGGGATCCAGCGGTGCTCCCGCGCATCCCATTCAAACATGGGGAAATCTACAATCCATAGGGGTCGCCATCCAGGCTCTACTAAATTGCAATCAAAGCCCAGCTTGACGCGCAAGGCTCCCAGCGACTCGTTGACGATGGTCGTTTTGTCTGCCCCGAAGAAGACCACATCCCCGGCTTGCGCACTGGTACGCGCCAAGACGGCTTCAATTACATCGTCGGGAAGGAATTTGAGTATCGGTGACTGCAGGCCCTCGCGGCCTCGATCGCGTGCGTTGACCTTGACATAAGCGAGCCCTTTAGCCCCATAGACGCCCACGTAACGGGTGTAGTCGTCGATTTCTTTGCGGGACAGCGTTCCCCCCTCGGGAAGACGCAGGGCCGCTACGCGTCCCTGCGGATCGTTAGCGGGCCCTGCGAACACCTTGAAGTCAACGCGTTGCATAAGGTCGCCTATGTCCACGAGTTCGAGAGGAATACGCAAATCGGGTTTATCGGAGCCGAAACGCAACAGCGCTTCGGCATGACTCATACGCGGAAAGGGTTCCGGGAGCGTCGCTTCCAACACATTGACGAACACTGCCCGCATCATGCTCTCCATCGCTCCCATGATGGCATGCTCATCCATGAACGAGGTCTCGATGTCGAGCTGAGTAAACTCGGGTTGGCGATCGGCCCGCAGATCTTCGTCACGAAAACAGCGTACCACCTGATAGTAGCGATCCACCCCAGACACCATCAGCAGTTGCTTAAAAAGCTGTGGAGACTGCGGCAGTGCAAAGAATTTGCCTTGGTGGTTACGGCTGGGTACCAGGTAGTCCCGAGCGCCTTCCGGTGTGGCACGCGTCAACATGGGCGTCTCGACATCCAGAAATCCGTTATCGTCGAGAAAATAACGTATGTGGCGAATGATCTCGGCACGCAGGCGCAAGCGTTCCAACATCTCGGGTCGACGCAAATCGATGTAGCGATAGCGCAGCCGGTTATCCTCATGCACGTCCTCATCGTCAAGCTGAAATGGTGGGGTTTGCGCTTGATTTAATACCTCGAGCTCGAGACCAAGCACCTCCACCTCACCCGTCTTTAAGTCGGGGTTTACGGTCCCTTCCGGACGCGGTCGAACCTTGCCCGAAACTCTCAGCACAAATTCGCTGCGCAGTTGTTCAGCGCGCTTGAAAACCTCAGGTGAGTCCGGATCGAACACAACCTGCACCAGGCCCTCTCGATCCCGCAAATCCACGAAGATAACCCCGCCGTGATCGCGTCTGCGGTTCACCCACCCACACAAGGTCACCGTGTGGTCCACCAAAGACCTGTCGACGTCTCCGCAATAATGACTACGCATTCAATCCTTCCAAATCAATGCTATTCAAACATCTGTGATCGCCAGAAACCGCGGGTGAGCGCGCAACTCAAGCGCGGGGTGAAATGCAATGGCGACATGCCATGAAGAACTGGTAAACCAATAGTATCCGGGCGACGCAAATGCCGGGGGAATTCCAGCACCCTGCTCTGCTCGGTTAGTGGCGCGCCCCGAGGCCTGGAAACCAGCTCATTTGCCACCGGCTGCGGATTTATCCGTGCTCGGTGGTTTGGTCTTGCCGGCTGATTTACCGGCATCTGCGGATTTCGCGGCATCCTTGGATGCGCCCTTTTTATCCGCTTGCTTGGGTTCTTTGGAATCCTTTTCCGCCAAATTGCGCTTTCGATCTCCCTTAAAATCGGTTTCATACCAACCGGAACCACTGAGACGAAAACCCGCTGCGGAGACCAATTTTCTCAGTTTTGGCTCGGCGCATTTTGGACACTCGACCAAAGGCGAATCGCTGATTTTCTGGATCACTTCGTGATGATACCCACAGGCGTCGCATTTGTATTCGTAGATAGGCATTTCCTTAAATCCTCAAAAGTGCTGGCATATGGGTGTAGGAGATTGGGATGAATGGCATAATTCGCAACCCTTTAGCACATAAATCTAAGGTGTACAGGTTAACATAATGGATCGTTCTCGTAGCGTCTTGATCACCGGCTGCTCCAGTGGCATCGGGTACTGTGCCGCGCAGGCACTCCAACAAAGGGGTTACCGGGTATTCGCCAGCGCGCGCAAACCGCAGGACGTCGAGCGTCTCAGCGACGAAGGATTGGAGGGCCTGAGACTAGACTTGAACGATTCCAACTCAATCCAAGCGGCAATGGACGAGCTACTGGCGCGCACCGGAGGTAGTCTCTACGCACTGTTCAACAACGGCGCCTACGGCCAACCTGGAGCCGTAGAAGACCTGACCCGAGACGTGCTGCGTGCCCAGCTGGAGACCAATTTGTTGGGATGGCTTGAACTGATCAATCGAGTGGTGCCGATCATGCGTTCCCAAGGGTACGGACGGATTATCCAGAACAGCTCGGTCCTGGGTCTGGTCGCCTTGCCTTTCAGGGGAGCCTACATCGCTAGCAAGTATGCGTTGGAAGGCTTATCCGACGCCCTGAGACAGGAACTTAAGCCCAGCGGTATTTGGGTTTGTCTCATCGAACCCGGTCCGATAGAGAGTCGCTTTCGCGCTAATTCTCTGATCGCATTAGAAAAACACATCAACATCGAGGACAGCGTATTCAGAGACAGCTATGTACGCGCGATTGAGCGTCTGCGCAAACAGGGACCCGCGGTACCGTTTACGCTTCCTTCCCAGGCGGTGGTAAACAAACTCATTCACGCCCTGGAGAGCCACCGTCCCAAACCACGCTATTATGTCACCTTTCCGACCTACCTCCTGGCAACCCTGAAACGTATCGCCGGTACCCGACTGCTGGATCGCATATTGTTGGCGATGACACAGGGTGAACGTCCTTGACTGCAGTTGGGTTTGAGTCTAGAAAGGTTCGCGCTCCCTTGCTTGTATGGTACTCGCGTCGGCAGCGGTGTGCTGGAACGCGATACCATTCAACGTCAGTCCCATGCAAGCAAACCGATTCTTTGTTAACATCTCGACCCGCTTATACGTGCTTGCTTAGCAACTCACGTATCCGTTGAATAACATGGGGAAATACCTATGGAAGAGCCAATCGTCGCTCAGAAAGGGCCGTTCGTAGTCGCTGTCGAAGCGGGTAAAAAATATTTTTGGTGCCGTTGCGGTCGTAGCCATAGTCAGCCTTTTTGTGACGGTTCACACCAGGGAACCCGTCTGGAACCGCTGGCATTCACCGCAGAAAAATCCGAAAACGTCTACCTGTGCGGCTGTAAACAAACCGCCAATCAGCCGTTCTGCGATGGCACCCATAAATCCCTGGGGTAACGACACCTGCGGCATAACCGGTAACCAGGACGCTGGGCTCCAACCGCTTTGAGAGTGATCTCCACCACGTAATTGGTCGGTGGAGCCACCAATACCCTCAGCGGTTTGCAGGAGCGCCGGATGCGTACCGTATCAGAGATCCGCCCAATATTCTGGCGGCATGTCCTGGGCCAAGGCAAGCGCACCATCGGATCCGGAGTACATCGGGTCGTCCACTTTAGAAAATTTACACGGCGCGAAATCCTTCAGGGCGTCCTCGAGATAGCCTTCCAATCCCGCGATTTGGCTTCCACCACCGGCCAGAACGATCTTATTGCGTACCTTTTCCTGATACTCAGGATCGAATTTACCGACCACGTCCATGATGGTTTCGACGATGGCAGGCATGATGCTTTCGCAGGCTTTACGTAACTCTTCAGTGATGTCGTGGCTGGTGACCCTACCGTGGACGGGGATATCGACCGTGATCTTTTTTCTGGGCGTACCAACGAACCCGTGTTTCTCTTTGAATAGGCGAACCATGTTCAGCGTGAAATCGGTTTCAGGATAGCGCTCCACGAGCAGATCATAGAGTTGTTGATCCACGTAGTCTCCAGCAGTCAACAGACCCCGCTGATCTTCATCGGTAGGCATGGTTCCATGCATGATGCAAAAATCCACGGTACCAGCGCCGATATCGATCATCATGGCATTGTCCAAGGTGCCGATACCATAGGCCACCGAAAATGGCTCAGAGACCACGATCAACTTATCTGCATATTCCTTGATCGCCTCTGCAATCGCATGCTTGTTCACTTTCAGGGCTTCCGCGGGAACACCCACAGCGGCTCGAATCTTCTGCCCACGGGCGCGTTCGGCCAGCGCGACCAGATGACCCACCAATTCGGAGATGGCCTCCTCTTCCCGCTCGGTGCCATCCTTTATGACACCGCTTGCCAGTGGACGCACAAGATTTAAGGACAAGCGATGTTTTAGCGCCTCCTCACCAAACAATACGCGTTTACCGAGCATCCTTCTGGCGACAAAGTCCTTGGGCCAACCGACGTAACTCTGTACCAATATGCGCTTTCCATTGCTCGCGGATACGGCTGAACGTGAGGTACCCAAATCGATACCAACACTGAGAACCTCATCCGTCTGCGGTTGTGCCATTGCTGATTGCTGTGTGTCTGATGTCATCATTTGCTCCTATTTTCGGACCTCTCAAGGGACGGGTCGTAGTCAAGTACTTAACAATTCCTTCTTCCAAATAACCTGCGATCTTCTCCCTGTATTTTTTGGTGCGCAAGCGCCGCTCCTCGCGTCTATTACTTAATGTTGTAACCTCCACAAGGACACTGGGCATGTCCACGCCAAGCAAAACCACGAATGGGGCTGCTTTTACACCCCAACTGATGATTTTCTTATTTTGACGTCGTATGTTTCTATACAGACTGTTATGAATCGATGCCGCCAAATGCCTAGACTCGTGATGTTTGAAGGAATCGCCAATTTTTCTGATCATGTGGCGAAAATTCCCGTTGGTGTACGCAGACTGTTGATTTTCCTTCATTGCGACACGCATCGCGGCCTTGTCGGTCTGTGGCCCAAAATAATACGTCTCCACGATCGTGGGTTGCTCGACGGGAAGCGCGTTGACATGCAGGGAGATAAATAAATCGGCACCGTTGGAATTGGCGAAATCAACCCGCTCTTTGAGCGTCAGCGCAACATCGTCATTACGGGTCATCAAAATCCGATAAGCTTCATGTCGCTGGAGTCTAGAACGTAGACGCCTGGCAAGATCGAGCGCGACTGCCTTTTCCTGCAATCCACCGGGACCTATGGCACCGGGATCGCGTCCTCCGTGTCCGGCGTCGATAACGATGGTCTTGACGCCCAGATCGAACAAATCGGCGATAGAAACCTGAGAGTCAGACAAAAGAGAGCGGTAATCGCTCGCCGCGCGTTCATCAGGACCATGCGTCGCAAGCCTGAACTCATCCGAGTTCGCTGCTGCCGATACGACTTCCGCTTTCTGTACCGGCTTCGATCGAGTAGGCTCAGCGACGGATTGAGCGGTCAATAAGGTCTGCACCGACGCGCGGATGAGTGCTTGTTTCATGGAAGAACTCGAACCAACCACAACGCTCTGCCTAGCGTGTAAACCCTGCATCGGGTAGTACACATAGGCGGCCCATCCCAGCAGAGGAATCAAGGCAAAGAGCCACAACAAGCGAGGAACACGACGGCCGGACTTGCGATAGAGTGTATCCGGCTTCGCATCGCCCGGTACGGCAGTTACCGCGGTGCGTCCGAAACGGTTTTGCTCGTAGACCTGCCTAAGTATCTTGTGTTTTGATTGGGAGTTACGCTTGACCAGCACATTCGCCACCAGATAAGACCTGCGGGTTCTTGTTGATCTGAGATACAGTGATTTAAATCTTACGCGGCCGCCGGCTCTTCAGTGACATCGGTTGCGATACCACGAAACGGTCCAATTTCAATATACTGTTCGCTGAATGGGTCCAAATCTTCGCCGCTAACGATGGGCGCTTCGCTCTCGATGTGAAACACAAAATGGCAAGCCGTGTCTACAGGCTTG
>JAAUXW010014287.1_pt1 | contig 13130 bp, 6 predicted proteins | sample 7278141 | NCBI WGS metagenome assembly JAAUXW01 (sample SAMN14350115, study PRJNA611818) | marine sediment metagenome | isolation source: surface marine sediment (2.1m) | place: French Polynesia: Moorea | collected 2018-08
CTGGGCGGGCACGTTCTCACCCACGCAGGTCGCCGAAGGGTCCAAAGGCGGTGCGGCGCTCGGCAACACGGGCGTGATCGCCGAGGACCTCGCGACCCTGGACGGCGACCCGGTAGCCGTGCTGCAGCTCCATGCCGGCCTCGAGTACGCCGAGTCGCCGGCGTTGTCCGAGCGGACGACGATGCGGCAGGCGATCGCAGACGGCGCTGACGTCGCTATCGGCCATCACCCGCACGTGCTACAGGGTTTCGAGATCCACGACGAACGGATCATTGCCTATTCACTCGGCAACTTCCTGTTCGACCAGTACCACTACACAACTCAACTCGGCATGCTGCTGTACGTGTGGATGGACGGCGACACGATGCATCGCGCCGAGGTCGTGCCGTTGCATATCAACGGCTACATGCCGACACCTGCCACCGGCGCCTTCCGCTACTCGGTGCTGACGCGGCTGGCGCGACTGTCGGATGCAAGCGCCTGCTTCAGGCTCAGCGGTTACCATGCGATCGTCGAGGACTGTTCCGGTGACGACCGCGAAGCAGTGACGATAAGCGCCGCGGATACCGGCGGCCACAGCCCCGTGCACCTGCGGACGCTCGGTGCACCGCCGCTCATGCCGGTGCGCATAGAGCGTTCCGGGCGGCCGTACCGGCTTGGCATCGACATCTCACGGCGCGGCGACTTCGAGTATGCACGGCTGTTCGGCGCGCACGATCGCACCTGGATCGTCGGCGATCACGTATCGCTGAAGACCGGTCCGGACAATAGTCTCGAGGTGCGCATTCCGCCTGGTACCGGATCCCTGCGCACGGGCATGAAGGTGTTCGAGCGCGTCTTCACGCTGTCGAACCCGGCAACCGTCAGCGGCCGAATCCGCGCGCGAGGCGACGTGCGCGTGCGATTTCTGCTGCAGCGCCGCCGCATGACCCTGCCGCTCGCCGACGAGCTCGAGAACGGGCCGATCAGCGAGATCGGAAGCTGGGAATCGACGACGACGTCGGAATGGTCCGAATTCTCACTGGACTACAACCAGCCGCGCATCGCCACGCGATCGGTTCGGCTACTGATCGACGTCGAGGACCGGAGCGCCGACGGGCGCGGTGCGACCGTGGCCTTCGACGACCTGGCGTGGGTCGAGTGGCGAACGCCGTGGCGGGCGCCCGACAGCGTCGACGAGGCCCCCGTCTTTGCCACGCATCTGCAGTTGCAGCCGCAACCAAACCCTTGAAAAAGCTGCAATTTATTTTGTTAGACTGGAACTATTACAAAAGGCCATAGCCAGCGGTTATACGGGCCGGAAACGTTGTTATTGGCGAGGTTTTCGGTGCGTTGGTAGTTTGGCCGGAGAATCGGCAAAAGCCGAGTATTGAGAGAGGGGGAAGTGATGTTCCAATCGCTATCACGTTACGTGAGCGGCCGCTCCGTGCTGTTCACGGCAAGTTCCTTGATCCTGGCACTGACCGCGATTCCCGCAAACGCGCAGGACGACGATGACGAGCAGATCGAGGAGATCACGGTAACCGGCACGCAGATCAAGAACGCGGCCATTTCCGAAGCGCTCGCTGTGTCTGTGTTTGCGGAGCAGGAAATCGAGTCGATGGGCATTAGCTCCGTCGACGAGCTGCTCGACCTGGTGCCGGAGCAGGGCCAGAACTTCCAGAGCGAGGCGGAGAACATTTCCGGTGGCGTCAACGCCGTGCGCGGTGACGTCGGCGCCTTCAACCTGCGCAACATGGGCACCGGCAACACGCTGGTGCTGCTGAACGGCCGCCGCATGGTTCAGACTGCCGGTTATCAGACCGAGCAGGTGGGTGGCAGCTTCGTGCCGGTCAACTCGGTGAACCCCAACGAAATCCCCACGCTGGGTATCCGTCGCGTGGAAATCCTGCGTGACGGCGCCTCGGCTGTTTACGGCGCAGACGCGGTGGCCGGCGTTGTGAATACGGTGCTGCAGAATGACTTCGAAGGGTTCACGATCCGCGGGCGTTACGACTCGTACGACAACCTTCCGCGTAACGACCGCCGTCTGAATATAAAGTGGGGCAGTGACTTCAACGGCGGCCGCACCAACATCAGCCTGTTTGCCGATTACTACCACCGCGATCGTGTCAATGGGCGGGATGATCCACGCTGGAGCTCGGAGTTGCGCGGGCGTCTCCCGGCGGATTCGCCGTGGTTGTTCGACGAAGACGGTGATCCCGTCCTGTCGTTCAGGAACACGTCAGTGAACTCCGGGTATGGCCAGTGGGACGCCGAAGAAAGCTCCCGTCTTGGTACAAGCATGGATTCCAGCCCCTTTACCGATTCAGGCGGTGAGTTCGAGGTCTTCCCGATAGATCACCCTGCGTGCCAGAACGCAGACGCCTACGATATTCCCGCCAGCAACGGCGCTGCGTGCGCTCTCAGGGACGGCGTGAACCGCGATGAATTCGGGTCTGCCACCGGTGTCCGGTTCGACCTCAGCGGTAACGACGCATACGGCCGCGACCTGGTCTCTGACCTGGACCGCTACAACCTGTTCCTGTTCGTGAACCACGAAATGGAAAATGGAAACGAGGCCTACACCGAGTTGTCCTGGTACGAGGCCGATACCAACCTGATCCGTCATCCGTCCGCCAGCCTCACCGGTGTGGAACTGGTGTTGGGTGCGCAGAACTATTACAACCCGTTCGGTCCCTGTAGTTCACCGAACCGTGTGCCGGGCCTGCCGTTGGATGATGTGCCGTGCGAAGGCATACCGCTCCTGGAGGATTTCTATCGCTGGGTGGAAGTCCCGCGGATAGTGGACAACACGGCGGAAACCTGGCGTGTCGTGCAGGGCTTCCGTGGTTCTGCGGGTAACTGGGACTGGGATACCGCGCTGGTCGTTTCAGAAGCAAGACGCCTCGATATCACCCACAACCGCATCTCCAACACCCTGATGCAGGAAGCCCTGAATGACCCGACCCCGGCGGCCTACAATCCCTTCGCTACCGGCGTTCCTGGCGTCACCGAGGGAACGAATATCGAGCGGGCGCTGGTGGACGTCTACCGCAATAACGAGACCGACCTGAGGATGCTCGATCTGAAATTCAGCAACGGCGAGCTGTTCGAGATGCCGGCCGGCCCGGTCGGTTTCCTGTTCGGCGCCGAATTCCGCGAGGAATCCTTCGTGGACGATCGCGATCCCCGACTGGACGGCACCATTACTTTCACAGACGTTGACGGCGACACCTTCCCGTTCATCTCCGATGTGGTGAACTCCAGCCCGTCGTCGGACAGCAGCGGCTCGCGCAGCACGTTTTCTCTTTTCACGGAATTCGCGGTACCGCTGTTCGAAACGTTCGACCTGCAGGCGGCAGTTCGTTATGAGGATGCATCTGATTACGGGGACACCACGGTCGGCAAGGTCGCCTTCGGCTGGCGGGTGTTCGAACCACTGCTGATCCGCGGCTCCTGGTCGGAGGCTTTCCGCGCACCGAACCTGATTACGGTCAACGAAGGCCTGGTGGTGCGCTCCAATTCCCGCACCAGCTATGTCTGTCGCTATGCGGAGGAACTCTGGGACGAGGGCCGTGACCCGAACGACCCACGTTTCGGTGAGGCCCTGGATGAACTCGATTGCTCCGACAACGTTCAGCGCCGGGCGGAGGGTTCCGAGGCACTGCTGCCAGAGGAATCCACGAATACGTCCATCGGCCTCGTGTGGCAGCCAATCGATGACCTGACCATCACGCTGGACTTCTGGGAGATCGAGAAGACCGACACGATCGGCCTGGTCGGCGAGACCAACCACTCGCTTATTGACCTGTTGAGGCGCATCGAAGACGGTGACAGTAACTGCGCCAACTACGTCGGCAACCCGGCCATGGGGTACTCTGATGCCAATCCTGTCGACGTCGAGTACTTCGAAAATGCCGGTATTTGCCCGGTCGGACAGTGGGAATCCGTCGATGACCGCTATGCCAACCTGGACACCCGTATCGTGGAAGGCTACGACGTCGGTATTTTCTACAGCACGGACAACGCGCTTGGTTCTTGGGACCTGTCTATCCGCGGCGCCTTCTATGACAGGTATGACCAGGTTGCCGGGCCCCAGACTCAGTCGCTGATCGACGCGGCGGAATCCGGCGTGTTCCCGGAGGGTTTCCCGTCGCCGGCAGGCTTCGGTGACCTGATTCGCCAGGACGGCAACCAGGAAGAGAAATACAACGCCAGCCTGTCCTGGAGGAACGGTGATTTTGGTGCAAGGGTCTCGGGTTACTACCTGAGCGACTTCGTCCAGACCTCGCTCGGTGTCAGGGAGGACCAGGAATGGGTCATTCCGTCAATGACCACCTACAATGCGAGTTTCGATTACCACTTCGAACCGTTCGACACCGACACGCGACTGCGCCTTGGCGTCAATAACCTGACCGACGAGAGGGCTCCGCTGGCCGATCGTTTCTTCGGCTACTTCGCGGACGCGCACCGCGACCTGGGCAGGTACTGGTATCTCGACGCCCGGGTAGAGTTCGACTAGGAATAGACACCAAGGGGGCCCGGACTATTTACACAGTCCCTCTGGCCCCCTTCGTGTTCCTGGCCCTGACAGCCCTGGCCGGCTGCTCGGCGTGGGCCGAAGAACTGCCGGCCGGCGACAGTGGGCCGCTGCCCGGGAAGGTGCTGTTTGTCGGTAACAGCTTCACCTACTACAACAACAGCCTGCACAGGCACTTTCGTCAGCTGACCTACTCGGCCGGTTTGTTCACGCCCGAGAATTCCCGGGCGCGCATCATGACGATCTCGGGTGGCGAGCTGCCTGAGCATGCCGGCGGCTTTGAGCGCGTTCTCGGCGGCGACGACTGGGACGTAGTAGTGCTGCAGGGGCACAGTCTCGGGCCGATCAGCGAAGGCACCGCGGAGCCGTTCCGGAAGGCCGCTCGCAACTTCGCGGGCCTGGCGCGCGAACAGGGAACGCGTCCCGTGTTCTTCATGACCTGGGCGTACGCGGGCAGCCCCGAGATGACGGCGCAACTGGACAAGGCGTACACGGACATCGGCCGCGAGCTCAATGCGCAGGTCGTGCCCGTGGGTCTCGCCTTCGCGCGCGTGACGTCCGAGCGTCCCGACATCGTGCTACGAACCAGCGATGCGCGGCATCCATCACTCGCAGGCACCTATCTCGCGGCCTGCACATTCTTCGCGGCGCTGTACAGCCAGTCACCCGAGGGTCTCGACTACGACGCAGGTCTCGACAGGGATACCGTCGCCTATTTGCAGCGCGTCGCGTGGCGCACTGTGCAGGATTATGCGAGTCGCGAGTCGGCGTGGCTGTTCCACGACTGGGCCGGTCCGCCGATAAGCGTGCGGATGTATGCACCGGCAGCCCGCGATGATGATGCGCCGGTGGCGATCGTCATGCACGGCGCCAGCCGCGATGCGCCACGCTATTTCGCCGACTGGAAACGGCAGGCTGAAGTGCTCGGCTTCATCCTCGCGGTGCCGTACCTGCCCCAAGAAAACTTCCCGGGGTCCGCCATCTACAACCTCGGCCACGTGTTCGATGTCGATTCGGGTGAGATGCGGCTGCAGGACGAGTGGCTGTTTGCGATCCTCGAACCGCTGTTCGACGGGATTGTCGAGCGCACCGGCAGCAAGCGCGAGGCATATACGCTCTACGGCCACTCGGCGGGCTCGCAGTTCGTGCACCGCTTCATGTACTACGTGCCACACGCTCGCGTGGACCGGTTCATCGCTGCCAACGCGGGCTGGTACACACTGCCCGATTTCGACGTTCGCTACCCCTACGGGCTGCTCGATTCCGGCCTGGACGAGTCGGACCTCGAGCGTATCTTCGCGGCACCCCTGACCTTGCTGCTCGGTACCGGCGACGTCGATACCAACGCAGACAAGCTCCGCAAGACGCCCGAGGCCGAGGAGCAGGGCTCGAATCGTCTCGAGCGCGGCCACAACATGTATCGTGTGGCACGATCCGAAGCTGCGCGCCGCGGGCTCGATTTCAACTGGCGCCTGGCGACGGTGGAGGGCGCCGAGCACAGCAATGCCGAAATGACCCCGGATGCGGCGGCGCTGATTCGATAGACATGCCTGCCCATAGTGGGTACTGACGCACACACGGCCTCGCGTAGACCGGTAGAATCGAGCGTAATGAACGTTTGCAGGACAATCGCCTGGACATTGCTCGCAATGTCGGGAGCAGCCGTCGCGGCCGACGATCTCGCTTATGTCGAAAAGGCAGGGGAGCGGGTCGATGTGTTCGAGCACGAAAGTCTCAATTACCGGCTCGAGCTCGCGGATGAGGCCTACACGTATATCGACTTCTCCGACAACGTCCCGGAAGCGAGCTTCGCTGCCATACGCTTCAAGCCGAATGCATTCTCCCTGGTCGTGTCCGAGAATCTCGGCGTCGGGCTCACGGCCGAGCAGTATGCCGACATGGTGCAGTCGGCGATGGAAGATCGCCTGGGTTCGCAGGACGACAGCGAATTCAAGGGCCACAGGAACCTCGGCGCGCTCTCGGAGCGGGGCATGGAGGTCTTCCAGAAGACGATCTACGCTGAGGTCAACGCGATAGCGATCACCTACGTCGTGTCGACCATCGTCGACGGTGAGCGCGCCTACCAGCTCCTGACCTTCGCCTCGAACGTGTCCGACGAGAAAGTCAAAGCCGAGGCAGACCGCCTGCTGGCAGGGTTCTCGATTGTGGATCCCGAAAAGAACCGGGACATCGCGGCCGACACGCGCTCGATCAAGGATTACCGATCGCCGACCTTCGGTTACCGGTTCCGCGCCATCAACCGCGGGTGGTTTCCGTGGACCGATCTTGCCGAAACGAACAGCGGCGCCGACATCGGCGCGCTGTCGTCCCGCGGCTACGGGGTCGTTGTCATGCCGATGTGCTGGGACGGTGCGGCGCCGCCCAAGAACGCGATCTACAGCGTGGTGATGCAGCAGTTCAACGAGGACTATCCGTCGGACTTCATTACCGCGGAAAGCGACATCACGAAAGGCGATGCAAGCGGCAAGCTCCTGGTTGGCGTGGAGGAGAACGACGGGGATGTGTACCGTTACTACCAGTGGATCGTCGCAAACGAGCACTGCGCCTACACGCTTGCTGCATGGGGACTCGACGAGGATCCCAGGGTCGCCGAGGACCTCCCGAAGCTCTGGCAGGATTTTCGTATCAGTGGGCGACCGACCGCGCTGGACGGCGAATACCAGACAGACGCGGAGCGCACCGTTAACGCCTATCTCGTGAATGCCCTCGGGCTGCACTACTACGATGCCCGCAGTTACCGCGATGCCTTCCGCCAGTTCTCACTTGCCAGCGACATCGTGCCGGCCGACGACACGTACGTCACCAACGCGCTGCGCTCGCTCGCCGACATCGACGCGTACGAAGAGGCGGCGGAATGGCTGCAGCCCCGCTTGTCGCGATTCCCGAAGCACCAGGTCATCAGGAGCTGGGACGCGTGGCTGGCTTACCAGACCGGCGATCCGGACAAGGCGCGACGCATATATACGGACCTGTTCGCCGGCGACTATCGCGACGACGACGATTTCTCGACGTACATGTCGATCCTCGCGGACGACGAAGACTGGGACGAAATCGAACGCGCCTTCGCCGACTACACGGCCGCCGGCGCCACGAAAGACATGCAGCTGCTTTACGCCAGGTTGCTCAATCGTCGTGGTCGCCACCAGGAGGCACTCGAGCTTCTCGACGGTATGATCGAGGGGCGGCCCTTCGATGCCGACCTCGCTTACGAACGCATGGCGGTGCTCGATGACATGCAGCGGCCGGCCGAGGTGCTGAAAGTCGCCGACGAGCTGATCGAACAGGGTTACCGGTCGCTCCAGAGTTACTACTACAAAGGTGACGCGGAATTCCAGCTGCGCTCCTATCGCAAGGCACGTGAGTCCTTCGAAAAGGCGCTGGAGTTCTCACCCGGCAATGCGAATATCCGGGAATACCTCGATGCGATCGACTCGATGCTGGGCGAGGGCGACACCTCAACGATCAGCGCGAAGATCGATGCCGTCAAAATGCCACGGGACATCGCAAAGCTGTTCGCCGCCGACGATCCGGGCGCGGTGCAGGAAGGTTACGGTGCGGTCTACCTGACTCGAATCACGGGCTACGAATTCTCCGGCGGTGACACTCTGCTGGAAACGCATTTCCAGAAGATCCGTATTCTCGACGACAACGGCGTGACCCAGTTCTCCACGCTCGAGTTCGACTTCGACCCGGCGTTCGAGCAGCTGTACGTGAACGGCCTGCGCGTCCGCGATGCCGACGGTGAGCTGCTCGCCGAAGGCGACATCGGAACCTACTACATCACGAACAGCGAAACAGGATACGAGGCGAGCACCGAGAGGACCGTCAATCTTCCTGTGCCGAGTCTCGCGCCGGGTGTCGTCGTCGAAGCGGTCGTGACGAAGCGGACGTCGGTCGACAAGGGCACGTTTCCGCTCGAAACCGTCTACCTGTCCAGCGACCGGCCGATCGGCTACAGCGCCGTGTTCGTTAGCGGCAAGCACGACCGGCTCCGTTACCAGCTGCACGGCATGCAGCCGCCGCGCCGGAGTGGCAAGGCGCTGGTGTGGGAGATCGAGCGACCAGTCGCGTTCCGCTGGGAGCCGTTGCAGCCGTACTTCGACCAGATCCTGCCGTGGATACAGCTCGGCACCGTAAGCGCGAGCTGGACGGATGCCGGTGCGGAGTATCTCGCCAAGATCCGCGACAAGCTGGACATCACGAAGGTCGCCGACCGCGCCGAGCAGCTGGTGGAGGGCGTTAGTAATCGCGCACGCAAGGTGGAGATCCTGAGCGCCTACGTCCAGGACGAAATTCACTACGAGGCGCTGGAGTTCGGCCGGCGTGCCTATATCCCGAAGACGGCGCGCGAGACCATGCGCGACCGCTACGGCGACTGCAAGGACCATGCAGTGCTGTTGTACTCGATGCTGCAGGCGGTCGGTGTCGATGCGTCGCTGGCGCTCGTCAACCTGAACCAGCAGGTGTTGCCGGATCTGCCGAATACCGACCAGTTCAACCATATGATCGTGTCGGTGCCGACGGACAACGGGCCACTGTTCATCGATGCCACCGACAAGGACCTGCGCCTGGGGCAGTTGCCGCCGCGTTCGATGGCGGGCAACTACGCGCTCGAGCTCCGTGAAGAGCCGCGCTTGAAGGCGATTCCGGACTACGCGTCGGACCTGACCGGCCTGAGCATAGAACGCGTCGTGGAACCGGGCGTCGACGGCCACCTGGACGTGACCGAGACGGCGAGTTTCACGGGATACCAGGCGGCGGAGCTGCGCGGGCAGCTGAGGACGATCGAAACCTCGGAGATGCAGGCATCGCTGCAGCGCTGGATTGCGACGCGATACTCCGACGCCGAGCTCACCGACTATTTCGTCGAGAACGTGTTCGACGCCGCCTACGATCTCATCGTCGAGATCCGCTACACGCTGCCGATCGATACCGACGGCACGTTCGACGTTCCGGGTTTCCTGGAAGCCTACTACCTGGAGTTCGACCGCGTCGCCGACCGGCGTTTCCCGTTCGAGCACGTCTTCCCGCTGCGCGTCAGCGCGGTAACGTCAGTGAAGGTACCTTCGGGGCGCCGCCTCGACGAGGTTGCGACAAAACCGGATAACGGCGAGTCGAAGTTCGGTAACTGGCGACGCCAGGTCGACCGACAGGACGATGCCTGGGAGATTCGTTTCGACTACGTCGCGTCGGAGTCACGCTTCGACGCGCAGGACTATCGCGAGTTCGCCGAATTCCAGCGCAAGGCCGTCGACGCGATCGAGCAACCCCTGGTCATCGACTAGCTGTAATTTCCCAGCCGCTTGTTCACACTGGATGTCAGCCACCTGACCCCGTGCCATGTTGGACGCGGCGGATAACCCTCCCTCACACGCCTGCGGCTACAGATTCGGGAGTGTTATCCGCCACGCCCGCGAAAGCCTGTCACGGGTTGCGGATGTGCTGCGACGCCATGGTCAAAGCCGGGGAGGGATCTGGTAGCCGAATCCGTAGCCGAGCTGGCAGACTGATGAGAGTACGTGTCCTAAGATGGAACTCGCGAGGCGTGTTCGGCTGCCTGATCCGTCCGCGGCGCTTCCCAAGGGTTTCTGTTGCGATCGGCTGGAATCCGGGAATGAACAACCTGCTGGGAAACTACATATAGTGGCGCTCTCAGGTCTCCTTCAGGCGCTGCACGCCGATCAGTTTCATGATCGTCTTTTCGTAGTAGGGCTCGGTCTTCGCCGCCCTCACCTTGTGGAGGAAGTACTTCTCGTACGCGACCTTCGCGAGATGCACCCACTTGCCGCGTGCGGCCCAGTTCGTGTTGCGCGGAGGGATCTGCGGTAGCGCGACGAAGGCCACGCCGGTGTCGCCGAAATCTGCAAGGCACACGGCATTCCAGGTCCCGCGCTCGTCCGGTTGACCGCCCTTCAGTTCGTTGGAAATGTTCTTCGTTGTCGCCGTTACCATCGATTCGATCATGTAGCCGGTCTTCGGCGCGCCCGTTGCGACCGGCGTCGGGCCGACGGGCGGTATCGCGACGCAGACACCGACCGCGTAGATGTTCGGGTAAGCGGGATTGCGCTGGAAGTCGTCGATCAGGATGAAATCACGCGGATTCGTCAGGCCCTCGATGCCCGCTATCGCATCAACACCCTTGAAGGCCGGCAGGATCATCGAGTGCCTGAACGGGAGCTCGTGTTGCTTCTTGTCATTGCCGTCTTCGCCGACTTCGGTGAACTCGATCTTGCCCTCTGAGACCTTGTCGATCCTGGCGTTCGTCGTCCACTGGATGTGACGGTTCCGCATCTCGGACTCCAGCAGGCTCTTGGTATCCCCGACACCGTCCAGCCCGAGATGGCCGATGTAGGGCTCCGGTGTAACGAAGTGCATCGGAACCTTGTCGCGGATCTTGCGCTTCTTGAGCTCCGTATCGAGGATGAACGCATACTCGTACGCGGGGCCGAAGCAGGACGCCATCGGCGCTGCGCCGATCACGACCGGACCCGGGTTCTCCGCGAGTTCCTTGAAGTTGACGAACGAGCTTTCTGCGTGGCCGGTCTTGCAGATCGACTGCGTATAACCGCCGTGCGGGCCGAGACCCTCGACTTCCTCGAACGCGAGTTTCGGTCCGGTCGCGATGACCAGGTAGTCGTAGTCGATGGATCCGCCGCCGTTGAGCTCGACCCTGTTTTCATCGGCGTGCAGTCTCTTGACCCCCTGGCCGTGGAACTCGATGCCGTACTTCTTCAGCGTCTCGGGCAGTTCGACGGTGATCTGCTTCTGCTTGCGCCAGCCGACGGCTACCCAGGGGTTCGACGGCGTGAACTCGAAGCGGTCCGAGTCGCCGATCAGGACGATGTCGTGTTCCTTACCCAGCTCTTTCCTGAGTTCGTAAACTTGCGAAATCCCGCCGATGCCGGCGCCCATGACTACGATCTTCGCCATATTCCGATCCCCCGGGCCTCTTTTTAGGGTTATTTGCGTTCCTTAGGGTATTATAAAATCCTAAAGTAGTAAAGACTAAATTATCGACTTCTAATTTAGTATCATCTATATTCCATTCATTCCGCGACGTGCAGGGCGGCGATCATGACGGTGGATGAAAACAGGACAGGCGATCAGGCAGTTGAAGCGCCGACGGCCAGCCAGATGAGGGAACACGCGGCGGATGCCGCGGGGTTGATGAAGGCCCTGGGCAACGAGAGCCGCCTGATGATTCTCTGCATGCTGACCGAAGGCGAGCAGTCCGTCAGCGACCTCAACGAGATCATCCCCCTGAGCCAGTCGGCGCTGTCGCAGCAACTCGCGCGCTTGAGGCAGCAGAAGCTCGTGAAGACACGGCGCGAATCGCAAACGATTTTCTACTCCCTGGCCAACGGGCCCGCAGACCGGGTGATCCACCTGCTGCACGACATCTACTGCGGGACCCCGGCCTGCGACAGCAAGGACTGACACCATGAGCTCGGAATTCGGATTCGGCACGACCGTAAACCTCTCTTTCGACGACGCGATAGACAAGGTCACCGAGGAACTCGGCAAAGAGGGTTTCGGCGTGTTGTCCGACATCGACGTCGCCGCCAAGATGAAGGCCAAGTTGGACAAGGACCTGCCGCCGTATCGCATCCTCGGCGCCTGCAGCCCCCCGCATGCGTACCGGGCGATCTCGGCCGTCGCCGACATCGGCCTGCTGCTACCCTGCAACGTCGTGGTTCGCGAGGATGACGAGGGAACCGTGCACGTCGATTTCATGGACCCCGAATCCGTGATGTCGCTCGTGAAACACCCGGGCGTGGAACCGCTTGCGGCAGAGGTCAAGGGTCATCTCGAAAAGGTGATGGCGGCGCTTTAGGGCATTTCGGCCGCGCACCAACAGCCAGACTGGATTGAACGACGCTGCGCTGGCAGAGTCGAAGGTGAGCGGCTGAATGCCGATTTCCTTGAAACTGCGTCGGAAGCAAGAGAGGTACCCGATGAGTCGCAGCCGCCCGGTCTTCAATATCCTGATCCTGCTTGTGCTGGTCCTGCCGTCATGGTCGGCGGTCCAGGCCGACGATGAGCTGGCCACACAGGTCGACATACCGTACGAACTGTTCACGCTCGACAACGGCCTGACGGTCATCGTGCACTCCGACCATTCCACGCCGACCGTGTTCGTGGGCATGTGGTACGCGGTCGGATCGAAGGACGAGCCTGCCGGCAAGACGGGCTTTGCACACCTGTTCGAGCACCTCATGTTCCAGGGCACGGCCAATCGTGAAGGTGAGTACTTCTCTCCATTCGTCGACGCCGGCGCCACGGGCATGAACGGCACCACGTCCGAAGACCGGACGAACTACTTCGCGACGGTTCCCAGCGGGGCCCTCGATATGGCGCTGTGGATGGAAAGCGACAGGATGATCCACCTGCTCGGCGCAGTGACTCAAGACGCTCTCGACGAGCAGCGCGGGGTCGTAAAGAACGAGAAGCGTCAGGGCGAAACCCGGCCCTACGCAAAGATGGGTGACAAGATTCGCGAGGGGCTGTACCCGGTAGACCACCCTTACCGGCACTCTATCATCGGCTCGATGGAGGACCTCGACGCGGCAACGCTCGATGATGTTCA
>JAAUXW010047254.1_pt1 | contig 13036 bp, 6 predicted proteins | sample 7278141 | NCBI WGS metagenome assembly JAAUXW01 (sample SAMN14350115, study PRJNA611818) | marine sediment metagenome | isolation source: surface marine sediment (2.1m) | place: French Polynesia: Moorea | collected 2018-08
AGACATTCTTTGCTGGATGGACACTAGCCGGCGCTGCCCGTAGATGCGACGCTCAGGGATACGGACGCAACCGGGTAGACATAGGCTGTCTTCGAAGTCCCCTCCCCAACCCGAGAAGCGGGAACGGCAGACGTAGGCTGGGGCTTGCCCCAGCACATTGTTCCGCGACTCAGGGCACGGGGAAGCTGGGGCAAGCCCCAGCCTACGCGAGCCCGGCCTACCGGAGCCCCGGCCTGCATTGGGCGAATCCCGGCGATTCACGAGCCGCTCATGCGGGCCAGGCTGGCCTTGAGGCTGGCCTCGGAGTCGATCAGAAACTGACCGGAGGTGACCACCCGCTCGCCTTCGCGAAGCCCCTCCAGGATCTCCACGAAGTCCCCGGACTCCATACCCGCCGTCACCTTGCGGGGCGCGAACCGGCCCTCGCCCAGGTCGAGGATCACCCGCTCTTCCTCTCCGGTGCGGATCAGGGCCTCGCGGGGGATGAACACCACAGCGTTCTTCTCGCCCGCGTACAGGGTCACGTCGGCATACATGTTGGGTTTGAGCAGTTCGTCCGGGTTATCGAAGCGCAGGCGCACCTTGAGGGTGCGGGTCCTGGGGTCAAGGTCGGGGTAGATGTACTCCACCTGCCCCTTCCACTCCCGTCCGGGCATGTAGGACAGGCGCACGTCCGCGGGCTGGCCTTCCCGAATCCAGTCAGCCTGCTGCTCGAACACCTCCGCCAGCAGCCAGACCGTGGAAAGATCCGCCAGGCTCATGACCTCCGTGGCGGGCTTGACGTACATGCCCTCGGGGGTGTTGAGACTGGCCACGATGCCGCCCCGGCGGGCGTAGATGGCGGTGGTTTGGGAGACCTTACCGGTCTTGTCCAGCCTGTCTATCTGTCCCCTGGAGATGCCCAGGGCGATCAGGCGGTCGCGGGAGGCCCGGATCAGGCTTTTACTGCCGCTGGCCCTGGCCTGCAGATACTCCTCCTGGGCGTTGACCAGGGTGGGGGAATAGAGATCCAACAGCCGCGCCCCCTTCTTTACCCGCTCGCCCACGGATTTCACATACAGTCGTTCGATCCAGCCGTCGGTTCTGAGGTGCACGTGGCTGAGCCCCGACTCGTTGTAATCCACATAGCCCACGGTGTTGATGGGCCGCCACATCCGTCCTCTCTGCGCCTCCGCGGTGCGCACCCCCAGGTTGTTCACCACGCTGGGGGAGATGGTCACACGGGGACCTTCCTCCGCGTAGACCGGCACCAGGTCCATCCCCATGGGGGATTTGCCGGGCGCGTCCCGGCGATAGTTCGGGTCCATGGGAGCCACCCAGTAGAGGACCTGCCGCTCGGTTTCGGCCTGCGTCGGTTCCGGTTTCTTTTCCACCAGATCCATGCCGCAGAGGGGACAACTGCCGGGCTCATTGCGAACGATCTGGGGATGCATGGGACACACGTAGGTGGGATCGAGGTGCTTGAGGGCATGCTCCATGGCCGTTTCCCCGGGTGCTGTCCCGGCCGGCGGTTCCGGTTTCTTCTCCACCAGATCCATGCCGCAGAGGGGACAGCTGCCTGGCTCGTTACGGATTATCTGGGGATGCATGGGACATACGTACGTGGGGTCCAGGTGCTTGAGGGCGTGCTCCATGGCCGTTTCCCGAGGCTCGGTCACGGCCAGATCGAACTGCGCCATCAGCCGGTCCGGTATCCCGAAATGGTTCAGGCCGTAGCCCGCCAGCCCGCCCAGCAGAAACACGGTCAGAATTCCCAGGGTCTTTTTCATGTCTGCTCTCCCGCCACATACAACAGGCGCGCCTGAGCCTTGGCCCGGTCGACGCGCAAACGCAGGGCCTGCAGCCGGGTATCCAGGTCCGTGATGCGGGCGCGCATCAGGGTTATGAATTCGGTGACCCGGCTTTGATAGGCCAGCAGGGCCGCCTCGACGTTGGCCCCGGCCTCCGGGATGAGCCGTTTGTCGTAGAGGGCCACCCGCTCGCCGAGCCGCCGCCAGCGGGCGTACTCGCTGTGCAACATGCGCCGCAGTTCCCGCAGCCGGTCGTCGCGGGCGTGGGTCGCGGCCAGCCGCTCCTGCTCACTGGCGGCCAGGCGGCGGTCCTGGCGCTGGCCCGTGAAGAGCGGCATATCCATCACCACCATGGCCGATAAAAAATCCGGCCGGTCGTCGCCGTCGGGGTTATTGCCGCCCCGTTGGCCGTAGGTCACATCCACAGACCAGCCGGGTTTGTACTGCTCCCGCGCGACTCGCTCGGACATCCGGTTCGCCGCCACCCGGGCGTTTTCTACGGCGATAGAGGGATGCCCGGGAATACCCGCCTCCAGGTCCCCGATAGCGCGCACGCCGGGCAGCTCCGGAAGGTCCTCCGGCAAGGGCTGGAGTGCCGGCTCGCCGACCCACTTGGCAAGCTCCGCCCGGGCGGTGTCTTCGGCCGTCTGGATGCGGGTCTGCCGGTCGTCCAGGCGCGACAGCTCCAGTCCGGCCTGAAGCACGTCCTGCTGGTTGGAGCGCCCCGCCCCGTACTGGGCCTCGGTGATGCCCACCAACTGGACGAAAAACTCCCGGCTGGCCTCGACAATTCGCCCGGCCTGGACCTGAAAATAGACCTCCAGCCAGGCCTCGCGGGTGCTGCGCAGGGTCTTCAGGGCCTGGTCTTCGCTGCGCGCCTGTTCCGCATCCCCCAGGGCGAGGGTCCGCTGTTCCCGGTAGGCCAGGGTGTTACCTCGGGGAAAGGACTGGATCACGCCCACCTTGATTTGGGTCATAGGCTCCTCGGTGCGGTTGAAGGTGTCGGTAGGAAAGTTTGCCAGTGCGAACTTGAGCTTGGGGTCCGGAAGCTGTCCGTCGGCCACCGCGCCCTGGCGGCGGGCCTCGGCCAGCCGCTGGAAACGGCTTACCAGGGGATCGGAACGCCGGGCAATGTCTTCCGCGGCACCTAATGTGAGCGCCGGCAGGTCGGCATCGGGACTCCCCTGGACGGGCAGGGTCGCCGTTGCCCAGACAAGACCTGAAAACAGCACGATCGGGTAGATGGTTCTCGACATTGCTCTCTCCTGCAATTGCAGATACCGGGTTGGAGCAGTCCCTCCCCCGGCACTCCTGGAGAAAGGGATGGTTGCGACCTGCCCTGTATGGCCGATCCAGGCATCCAGGTCGGGGGATGCCCGCAGATCGAACTATGGGACAGGCTGAGGTATTGGATCGGGGCGCCGAGGATGTCCGGCCGCTGAACGTTTTGCGCAGGGACAGCTGCACGGGACAGGCCCGGCCCCGGGGGTGATCAGATCAGGAGAACTCGGAATCTCAGGGCGGGATGGGAAAGGGGTGAGTCCGCCGACCCGAGTCTCGGGGACGGCCCCCTCTGAGCGACCGGAGGGTACTCGACGCGGTCAGGAAAGAGTCCCGCGGGCGGGAGCGGTGAGTCACCCGTTATCAGCCCGGGGGGGTGACGCTCGGAGGAAAGCGCCTGCATGGCGGGGCAAGGATCGTCCGAAAGGGGGGTGTAGTCCCAGTTGCACCTGTCTGCGCCCTCCTCGCAGCAGCAGTCCCCGGCATGTTCCGCCTGAACACCCGCCAGGGCGCAGGCTTGAACGAACAGGCCCAGCCAGAGGACAGTCAGCAGCATCAGCAACAACCGGCTGATCGGGGCACGCATTTTACGCAGATACCACAACATCAGAACAGTCTCGAAACGTTCACGAATTTCCAGATTGTCGACCGGTACAACACCTGTAGGAGCCCGCTTGCGGGCGATCATCCCCCATGCGGGATGCGCGTTCGCCCGCACGCGGGCTCCTAGGGTGCGACTAATCCTTTGCTTCGGGATAGCGGCAGATAAGCGCTAACCAATATCATTATTAGTCGTTTTCGAGTCTTTTATCAACAGAAAGTTTCCTGCCCCTTGAGAACCCGAGTGCAGAGCATCTGCAACACCGTCGCGATTCCGTCCGGGTGACCGATGGAGTCAACGGCTCGCCGTGACCAACCCGCCTCACCGGTACTCTTGGATTACAGGGCTGCGGTACGCGACGGCGGTTGGTTGAGCACACCCGTCACCAGAGATTCGCCGGGCTGCCCCTCCCCCAAGCCGAAGCGATCCGAACTCCGCACCATCCGACGGATGCAATGCGGCTTGGCCAGCAGCGTGGTTAGCTCCTCAGGCGCTGCCGGTCGGCTGAATAGAAATCCCTGGATCTCGTCGCACTGCAGATTCTGTAAGATCGCCAACTGTTCCTCCGTCTCAACGCCCTCCGCCACGACGCGCAGCCCCAGGCTGTGGGCCATGGCAATGATGGCACTGACAATCGTCCGGTCGTGCGCGTGCCCCGGGAAATCACGCAGAAAGGAACGGTCGATCTTCACAACGTCGATGGGGAAACGCTTGAGGTAACTCAGCGACGAATAACCGGTACCGAAATCATCCAGGGCTATCTGCAACCCGGCACGATTCAACTCGCTGACGAGATCGACCGCGGTATCGAGATTCTGAATCAGCGCCGACTCGGTTAATTCCACCACAACTGACTGAGGCGATAGCCCCTCGCCTGCGACCGTGGTGATGACCCGCTCGGCGAGATTGCGCTTACGCAATTGCACGACAGAGAAGTTGACCGATATGGCAAGCTGATCATGCCCAGCCTCCTGCCACACCTTGAGCTGTCGGCACGCCGTATTCAACACCCAGATGCCGATTTCGCTGATCAGGCCGGTGTGCTCGGCAACGTTTACAAACTGTTCCGGCGCGATCAATCCCTGTTCGGGATGCCGCCACCTCACCAGCGCTTCGACCGACACGATGCGGCCCGTACGCAGATCGACCGCCGGTTGATACTCCAGATATAGATCGCCGCGCGACAAGGCGCGGTGCAGGTGACATTCCAGGTCGATCTGTTGTTTCGCGCGGCGGTTCATATCGCTGCTGTAGAACAGACAAGCGTCGCGCCCCGGCAGGGTCTTTGCCTCGCGTACCGCAGCACCGGAATTGGTCAATAGCGCATCCGGGTCCTCGCCGTCGTTGGGGTACAGGCTGATGCCGATACTGACATCCAGCAACACTTCGCTCCCCTGCAACTCGACCGGTTCGTTCAGTGCGGAAGACAACCGCTGGGTGATCCAGGTGGTGCAATCAGCCTCGTTCATGTCCGTGAGCAGAATCCCAAACTCGCCCCGCCCGACGCGGGACAGACTGATGCCAATATCCCCGCTGCCCTGCAGGGCAATCGTGTCGGTCGAGCGCAAAACGTCTTTGAGACGGTCGGCGACCAGCTTTACGAGCGTTTCGGCGGCATTGTGGCCGAGCGTGTTGTCCACGACCTGCACCGTGTCGATATCGAGCGACAGTACGGCGAGTCGGGTTCCAAAACGATGACTCCGCTCGATCGACTGCATGAGCCGGTCGTACAGGATCGCCCTGCCGGGCAGGCCACTCGCGTCATCAGGGTTCACCCCTCCCTTGCTGAGTTCGCGAATAACCGCCTCGAGGCTGGCGATGTGGTCGCGCAGGGATCTAACTTCATCGTCGGGAGAGGTACCCGTGCTTTCTCCGGCCACCGGGTCCGCTGCCGGTGCCTCGGGCACCAACGCGGGCTTGGCCGCCAGGTTTGCGCGGCCGCCGGCGCTTGCTACGGCCTCATCGGACCATCGCACCACGCGATTACGGCCGCTGTCTTTGGCCAGGTATAATGCCTTGTCGGCATGTTCGATCAGATCCCCGGGAGTCGATGCATCGTCACTGGAACAGGACACCCCGAAGCTCGCCGTAACCTGGATTGCACTGGTGAACTTGGCACTCTTGCCATCGCGCACCACAGAGCGCATGCGTTCGGCGATTTCCACTGCCTTGGCCTCGTCGATACCGGGCAGAATCACGCAGAATTCCTCCCCACCGTAACGACCGACGAAATCCTCGGCCCGGACGGTTTCCACCAGAATCCGAGCCACCAACTTGATGACCTTGTCACCCGCCGCGTGGCCGAACCGGTCGTTGATCGACTTAAAGTGATCGATGTCGACCATGATGCAGCTCAGCGGCTGCTCCTCCTGAGCGGCCTCTCTCAGTAGGGTCGCCAGGCCCTCGAACATAGACCGCCGGTTGAGCACGCCGGTGAGAGGATCGCGGGTCGCCAGCAACTGCAACTCGCGGTTCTGGCGCGTGATCTCTTGCTGGCTTTGTTTGAAGCGAATCAGGACCTGCTCCATATCGCTGTTCTTTCGTTCGAGCGCCGTTACGTCGTCGAAGGTAACCACCGCGCCCTTTGTCACGCCGTCCTGACCCTTAATGGGAGCTACATTGACGGAAAATGAATAGACCTCCTTAAGTGACGTACAGAGTCTCAGCGATGTCGTTTCAGGGACTGCGGCGCCGTCGAGCAGCGCGACCCATGGCAACTGGTTAGCCGGCACAGTCTGCTTCGGATCCCCTTGTTGCCATGCCAGAGTGGACAGACAGCGACCGATCAGTGCGTCGGCCGACTGCCCCAGCCTACGCTGGAACGCCGCATTCGCCAGCACAATACGTTCAGCCCGATCGAGTATGACTAAACCTTCCGCCAGCACATCCAGCGCCGCGCGCACCCGATCCGGTACGACGGCACTCGGATCCAGCTCGTTGAGCGCCCGCTTGAGAAACAACCAGTACGCGAAGAAGCCGGCCAGGACGATAAAAACGATCACCGCGGCAGGAGACCCAGCCTTGAAGATTCCGCTGACAAAACTGTCCAGGGGCTCGAAGCTCACTTCAAGCGCACCCCAACGACCGTTTTGATCGTATATCGGCACCTGCACATTGGCGCTCGTCGACCTCTCCTCGCCCGTCAACGACCAATGTTCGGCGTGATCGCCCACCACCGAAACCAAGCGTCCATCGGCGGTGCGCAGGCCAACCGACTGCACCGTCGCGTTGCGTTCCTGCAAGATCCGGATCGTGTCCCGCACCACGTCGAAGCGACCTTGGGCAACCTCCGACGAAACCTGAACCGCCAGCGCCTCGGCGATTGCCTTGCGCGCCGCCAGCTCGGCGCGCTTCTGGTCCGGCGTCAGACCCAGCAGATCACCGATGATCAAGATGCTGACCGTCAACAGGATCAGGCCCATGGTGAGGCGCAAAATGGGGGAGACTGCTGGCACAGAGTTGCTTCTCAGTTGGCGTTGGTCGTTCACGGGAAACCCTGATCATTCAGGGGCTCCTGCGGCACACGGACGAGCCGCCGTTTTCCACCGCTGTAAGCGGTTGAAAACGTAGGGAAGAGAAAACCGCGTTTTTTCCCTCCCGTCTTTGGAAAATCCACGGATGAATTTTTCAGAGCTTTCTCAAACCTTATCGGTCGAACATAGCTTCAACTTGCGTGTCTTCGGCGACTTTTTTGCTTTCCGCAGGCTCATCGGGCCCCTCCGGATCATCGTCGGCCGTCCCGCGGTCCGCAGGTTCCTCCGCCGACAGGATCGGCATCGGGTCAAAGTGCCGCCAGGTCGGCATGACCGTCAGGAAACTCGCCACCAGCGACCCCGCCCGCAGAACCCAACTCACCACACCGGCGGTAAGGGAAAGGGTCACCCCGGCTGCGGCTTCGGCACTGAGCTTGAGCCGCTCGCCGTCTTCCTCGGCGGCGCGCTCCATGTCCTGCCCCATCTGCTCCAGGTCGTGCCAGAACACCTCGGTCCGCGAACCATGTCCGCCGACCTCCGTCAGCGCCGCCACCGGCGGGACTTTCTCCACCGACCTCAGCCCCTCAAGCAAACGCTGCGCCGTCCGCGCGTCGGGCTTGTCGACCTGCGAGTACGCCCCGCGCTCGGCATCCCGGTCGGCCACTACCTCGAGCAAGAGTTCGTCCGGCACAATGGGTTGCGGCAGATCTGTCGCCCCATCGTCGCCGGTCCGCGCCAGGCCGTTAAACCTCATCGCCGCGTCCATCCCGGGAATCCCGCCGCCCAGCGACCCCGGCGTCTGTGGCTGGAGCACCGCATCTTCGCTCACCGGCGCTTCGGCCGCGACTATGGGCTCCTCCGTTGGCTCTTCCTGCTCCGCATCCGATGAGTTCGCGCCGGGGGGCTCCGGGGTCAGGGTGCCGCCGATGATCGCGGCATCCTCGGTGCCGGTGATGGTGACCGAGATCTGCCGGGCGCTGCCGTCCGTGGCGGTATAGGTAATGGTGTCGTTAACGGCTTCGCCCGCGCCCAGGTTCTGCACGGCTGACTGGTCCAGTGTGTAGGTCCAGGTGCCGGCGGTGAGGACAAAAGAACCGTAGCCGTTGTCGCCAATGGTCGAACCCACATCATTGAAGGATGGGCTGTCGTCGTCATCGACGTCAGAGATAGAGATGGTCCCGGTCGCCGTGACCGGCGCATCGCCAACGTTGCCTTCATTGACCGCACCGATGACGGTGCCGGTGATGACGGGCGCGTCATCGGTGCCGGTGATGGTCAGGCTAACCTGCTGGGTCGAACCATCTGTCGCCGTGTAGGTTATGGTGTCGTTGACGACATCACCCGCATCGAGATTCTGTACAGCCGACTGGTCGAGCGTGTAGGTCCAGGTCCCGGAGGTCAGGACGAAACTACCGTAGCCGTTGTCACCGACGGTGGATCCAAGGTCCCCGAAAGAAGGCGAATCGTCATCGTCTGCATCGGTGATCGCAATACTGCCCACCGCGGTGACCGGCGCATCCCCGATATTACCCTCATTCACCGCACCCGTGACGGTACCGGAGATAACCGAAGCATCGTCAGTGCCGGTGATGGTAATCGTAATCTGTCGGGTGCTGCCGTCGGTTGCCGTGTAGGTGATGGTGTCGCTGACGAAATCACCCGCATCCAGGTTTTGTACTGCACTCTGATCCAGGGTGTAGGTCCAGGTGCCCGAGCTCAGCACAAAGCTGCCATAGCCATTGTCGCCCAGGGTGCTTGCGACATCGTTGAAGCTCGGTGAATCATCGTCGTCCACGTCAGAGATAGAGATGGTTCCGGTGGCCGTGACCGGCGCATCGCCTAGGTCGCCTTCGTTGACCGCACCCGTCGCCGTACCGGAGATGACCGATAGGTCGTCGGTACCCGTGATGGTGACGGTGATCTGCTGCATCCTCCCATCCGTTGCCGCAAAGGTGATGCTGTCGTTCACCAGGTCACCCGCATCGAGATTCTGCACCGCGGACTGATCGAGCGTGTACGTCCAGGTCCCTGAGGTGAGGACGAAAGAGCCATAGCCGTTGTCGCCGGCGGTGCCGGGGACATCATTGACGCTGGGGTCGTCCCCATCGTCGACGTCGGAGATGCTGAGGGTACCCGTGGCCGTTACCGGGGCGTCGCCGACATCGCCTTCCGTCACTCCGCCGCTGAAGGTGCCGCTCACTACCGAAGGGTCGTCAACACCATTCACGGTAATGGTGACGGTGGTCGTGTCTGTTGCACCGGCTCCATCCCGGGCGGTGTAGTTGAACGAGTCTGTGGTAGAGGCGCCGGCGCCCAGATTCTCAAAGGCCCCGTTCGGGTCCCAGGTAAAACTTCCATCGGCGTTGACGGTGAGCAAGGCCCCGGATGCCAGAGAGATCTGGCTGCCGACATCCGCTGTATTTCCATTGACGGCGGAAACCATGAGCATATCGCTGTCATCGGGATCGACATCGTTTCCCAGCACGCCGGAAACCGTTTGCACATAGCCAAAGGTGGCAAACTTGTCGGTCATGGATGCGTACTGAGCCGATACCCACTCAGCGGATCGCAGCTTCGCAGCAATACGTGCTTCGTCGAGGGCGCCCTCAAAGTATGGTGTACCGAGGTCTTCGTTGCTCCCGATTGCGGCATTGGTGGAGTTCGTCGCGGGAACGGCGTTGTTGGTGAAATCGTGGCTGAAGGTCGCTTCCAGCGCGCCGTCGACGTATATCTTGATGTTGTTGGTATCGCTTGCGTAATCGACCGTGCCGGTAACCAGGTGCCAGGCACCGGCAGTCAACGGGTTGCTGGAGGTTGTCGCGTAGACTACGTCGCTGCCGTCGTCCATAGAGCGCGCGATCAGCTCAATGTCTTCGCCCGAACGGTTGATGGCGATGCGCGATGAGCTTGTGTCAGAGGCGCCATTAACCGACACGCCGAGCATGTAGTCGCTGCCGCTGGTCGAGTCCGCTTTCATCCAGATCGACAACGAGGAAGAGGTGGCGCTGTTTATCCAATCGCGGTTCTGGCCGAGGTCGATATGGTCGCTGGTGCCGTTGAACTGCTGGGCGTTGCCGATCTTCCCGTCGCTGTCCGCGGTGCCCCCGTTGTTTGCGTCGAAGTTGCCCGCCGAGTCGGTGACGGTACCGGCGGCGCCGGGATCCTCGTTGAGGTGATACACGCCGCGGTAGTCCGACCAGACGGCAGCCGGATTTTGCCCGTCGGGCGCCGAAGCGTTGCCGTAGTACATCCAGATGGAGTCGGTTGCGGAACTCGCGTCGATCCGGGGCACCTTCACCCAGACATAAGAGGTTCCGCCTTCGTACCATGACTCTATCTCGTGAGCGAGGGGCGTGCCGTCGGCATCGAAGAACCGCAGGTCCTGTCCCTCGTCACGGGTGTCGCCGTAATCGATGCGACTGCTGTCGAGCGCGACCAGGACCGGGAAGTCGATCAGGTTCTCCGGCCGCAGGGTATTATCGAAACTGATGGTTTTTCGGAATTGCCAGTTTCCGTCAAACCACTCGGTGTTCGAGGCGAGGACCGCCTCTTCGGATGCGGTATAGGTATCGGCGACCGCTGAAGGGGCGTCGTTCAGCGGATCGACCGTAATCGTCACTGTGGCGATATTCGAGCTTGCTGCGCTGTCATCGGCCCTGTACGTGAAGCTGTCGGTGCCGCTGAAGTCGGCGATGGGTGTGTAGTTGAAGCTTCCGTCCGCATTAAGGGCGAATGACGCGGCCTTCGCCGGACCGCTGACGAGGACCGCGGTGAGCGGATCACCGTCCTCGTCGAAGTCATTCGCCAGCACCCCCTCTGCCGCCGCAACGGAAAGACTGGTGTCTTCGGCCAGGGTGTAGTGCTGCAGGGCGCCACCGCTCAGGCGGTTGATATCCGCGCCGCCGAGTGCTGTTCCGAAGATCGCGACCTCATCGATCCGCCCATTGAAATAGTCATCGAGCGGCGCAACGGTGCCGTTGCCGCTTGACCGGGTGCTGGCTCCAATCGCGATGGGCTCGTAGTTTCCCGCACCGCCCGACGAGGTTCCCAGTCCTCCGGTATAGGGATTGGTGTCCACGCGGTTTCCGTCGAGGTAGAGCTGCATGCCGCCGGATCCGAATGTGAAGGCGAGGTGATGCCAGTTGCCCGCGGTTACGGACCCGACGGCCGAATACACAAAGTTGTCACCGCTCGCGCTCTGGAGGCGGGTCTCGACGCTGCCATCGGTCCGTACCCAGATGGTGAGGTGGCCACCTGTGTCGAGACCCGAGCTGTCCTTGGAGAAAAGGGTCTGCTCCTGGGCGAGGTCGTCCGCATTGAACCAGAGCTGGACCGTTCCCTCGTTTAAAAGGTAAGCGTCGTCATGAGCGATGTCGATATAGTCCAGTTCGGTGCGGTTGAAGCCGGCGGCGCCGTCAGGGTCGCCATTGATGGGGTCGTTCTCGCCAAGGCTCGGGCCGTTGTAGGTGCCTGTAGCGTTACCGGCGGAGCCGATGTCCGCCACGGCCGTTCCTGAGGTTTCGCCCAGGCGCCAGTAGCTCACGGGGTTTAAGGAGAGGACGTCGGCGCTGAATGTCCCGGGATCGTCATTCGCAACGGGCGCAGCGAGGGTAGCCATCCAGTTGCCCTGGTCGGACTCACTGACCGCGACCCGGGCATCGATGACGCCCGCCTGATGTTCGAGGTCCCAGTCACCACCCAGGCTGGCAGATCCGGTCGGGTCGTCGGAGGCGGCCACATCGGCACCGGTGAGCCGGGCAAGGGTATCCACCAGTAATTTGCCTTGGGTAGTGGAGGCAAGGTCGCAGCCATAAATCAGGATGTCGGCGTCCGCCCTCAGGGCGTTGCCCCAGGCGCGCACCGCGTCCGCGTCCTGTTGCAGCACGGCGAGATCGATGCCGTCGCCGCCCAGACGGAACCCGCCGTCACCCCCGTGACTGATCAGGTGCACCGCGTCCAGGCCCCCGCGGGCCGCGAGGATCTCGGAGATCTGGCCCAGTCCGTTTCGTTGCGGATCGAGGATCACCACGTCGAAGACCTTGCCTTCGGCGCCCCGTTCCTTAAGGCCGCCGATCAGTTGTTCGTAAGCCGGAACCTCCGGGTCGACGACCACCAGCTCATGGCGCGTCGCACCGTCCGCGCCCGTCGGCGGCAGTAACCCGCCCGCGTCTTCGCCGGAGGACTCCGCGGGTGTTGCGTCTTGCGCCTGCCCGGCTGAGCCTGAGTTCGCGGCGGCTTCCACCTGGACCAGGGCCGCCTCGGCATCGGCCAGGATTTCGTCGACAGAAGGTTCAAGGTCCTGATCGCGATCCGGTGATTATTCGCCGACGCCCGGCAGGTCGGCGGAGAGGAGTATGCGAGGCTCCAGCGCCTCCAGGATAGGCGAAGCAGGGCGCAAGTTGCGCCGAGCGGCTTCTTTCTTCATGGCACTTTCCCGAACAGACCGGTTCCGAGCTGCACGTGAGTCGACCAGGTCCCGTTGAGCGGCCCCCGTCCAGCGCCCTTCCAAGTTATAGCGGCAGACGTCCTAACCAATTGAACAGAATACAGTTCTTGTCGTTGTGTGAGTAAGTCAGATCGGGAGGACTTCGGGCACGCAGGAATCGTAATCGCCCCCTGGCGGGATAGGGAAGATCCAAAAATATGCGCCCTGTCCCATGGCCGATAAATGGGCTGGGGCGCATTTCTCACGGATTAACCACAGAGGACACAGAGGAACACAGAGGAACACAGAGAGAATCACAGCTTACGCTGAACGGTCCTGCTTTGTTGTCGGAACGCGGTGCAAACGCTGTTGATGCGGACACGGATTGTGAGTACTCCACCGGCTAAAGCCGGCGGCTTCGGTTACGGCTAAACGCCGAAGTTATCGGCCATACGGCCGATACGGG
>JAAUXW010154821.1_pt1 | contig 12957 bp, 10 predicted proteins | sample 7278141 | NCBI WGS metagenome assembly JAAUXW01 (sample SAMN14350115, study PRJNA611818) | marine sediment metagenome | isolation source: surface marine sediment (2.1m) | place: French Polynesia: Moorea | collected 2018-08
CAATACGCTAAAAAATAACAACCCCCCTACGACAATTACCTAAAAAAGCGACCCCCGTACGGCAATACCCCCCTATTGTAATAAGATACCGGAAAAACCAAGACGGACAGACAGACACCTGCAGAGATATTATCTTCCTGCTATGAGGTCGATAATTACTGGATTCATTTTGCACATGATTTTGTACATCCTCTTACTGTCATGTCTGAAGTATAATTGAGGCAATACCATATATTCCACATCTACTGCCACTGCCACAAATTCTAGGAAGCCACAGATATTCATGGCTGGCTGAATGTTCTTTGCTAGGATGCCCAGTTACAGAAGATGACAAGGAACTCACTTCACGGAACATCGCTTCATTTCGCGGTGTATTCAATCTCACTCAAGAAATGCATCCAAACTGCTAGAGGCAGTCAGAGAGTTAGTTAGGAATACAAAAGAGCACCAGTTTTTGACTCACTGACTCCCTTTCATCATTACTTTCCCATTAGGCCTTTCAAGAAATATAGTGGTATTTAAAACATTGTAAATTGCAAATTGAACACCTGTACAGTGATGCGGTGATAGTAAAAATAATAGGGTCTAAATTAGAGCAGATAACATGGTAGTTTTTAGTTTTAAGGAACATGGGCTCTGATCCAAATTTGATGGTGAAATTCCTTAAGGATACGTGCCATGTATGAGGCAAAAAACCAGCACAATCTGCAACTTCTGGACATTCTGGCCTGTAATTCAGCTAATTTAGACTGACACTTTTCTCTGCATAGTTCCAGGCTAGATCAATGCATGGTACCAGAGCTTAGAGCTCCTTGCACCCTGCTAATCTGGCCATGAGGCATGTTCCTTAAGGTACATAAGACCAGGGATTGTTCTATCGGAAAAATTTCGGGGCTGAATCAGGCCATTTTCAGCCTATTTTGCTTACTTTTGGCCAGTTCTAAACCCCAAAGGCATGCCCCTTTGATGAACATTACTCATGAGTATCATTTTCATTAAATTCTGCACAAAAGTTCATGTCCTCTTATGAGCCTTAAATGTAGATTCCATGAAGATGGTGAAATGTTACCAGCTTTGGAATATCTGTTGAGTTTTAATGAAAATGCAACTGATATGAGTTTATTACGATAGGCATACCGTATATTTGGGATATTGGGATATGGGTAATTTTTTCTGGGATATTAGGATATTACCTCTCAGCAATTGGGATATTGGGATATCCATGTGGAAGGTTGTCCTGGTAAATCCCTCCACCCCTAGTCATAAATAATAAACACTCCCTAAGCACAGGTATGCTAAAAAAGTAGGGGGCTCTATTAGAGAATATACCGTATTTTTTGTTACTGGATAGTTCTTTAGCTAGAGCCATCCACCTGTCACCAAAGCTATCTGTTCCTCAGGTCCCTGTGGGTTACAGCATGCAATAATTGACCATTACATTGATTTTGTTAATCTAAGCACTCTTCTGCCAATATGCCAACCCTGGACTGCCCTGGATGCATCCAGTTGGGATAACACAAACATGAATTTCTAATGCTTCAGTATAAGTTACATCTAAAAGAACAAAAGCGATGTCAGCATCATGGGTATAAATAAAGAAAACTAGGGGGCCTAACACACTACCTTGATGGACGCAACACACAAAACAGTTAACTCTAGACACCCCCACTACATCTAGAAAACACAGAACCCCTGGAGCATGTACTTTATTCTCAGGCACTGTTTAACTGGCCAGAGCATAGGTTTTTTCTGGGATCCAATGCCAGGGCCAAGAAGACAGAAATTTGAAATTCAAGGAAAGGCTGTTCCTAAGCCACAAGTGCAGATTTATTTTTAAATCTTTTAAGGCCATGCAAAATGTATATGTGTTTTAACGGTGCAGGGAATGAAATCTGATTTTTGGTTCAGGTTCAGATTATATTTATTGATTGACGTTTTACAGGTTTGTATTTTGCTAAAACTGATGAAAAAAAATGGTTTGTGCAAAAACTGACTTGTGCAATTTTGGAGGATTTTGTGGTGAAATGTATGTGCGAGCTGATGTAAAACATGAAATCCATTTTAAATGGCCTTATGAGAAAAAAAAAACGATGACAATAATTGGTCTCCAATGAAAGGTTGGCCACAAATCACACAGATCATCCTGCCCATATATTGCTTTATGGCACAAATTATAAGCTTTTCTTTACACATTCTGTGAGGCGAAAAGTGATAAGACTCCTGGTTTGTCAGACAACACAATGCAATAATATGTGAGTTTTTTTCCTGGCAAGGGTATCCTTAGGATTTTCAATCATGGGTGGTTGCAGAGAAATAAAGGCAGTAGCGGTGGGGTATTCATCTTCATTGCTGACAATCATACATTGGTATGCACTCAGGGGTATTCGAATGCATGAATTTTAATGCGACTACATTTTTGTGGTATCTACTCATCCATAACAATGACAACTCTTGGTAGAAAACCTTTAGAATTGTAACGCTACTTTCAACCACCTTTCTGAAGAGGTTTGGACAAAAACATTGAGTACACAATAGAAGAAGTGATAAACTGTTTCAAGGAGTTGTATATATGTGATAATGTGCTGCCAACCCCTAGAAAATGGGGTAATTCTCTCAATTCCAAGAGGAAATGTTGAGTAAAACAGGTGGCAAATAATGAAAAAGTAAGGGAACAAGTGCACTGTGTGACTCCTGAGTTCCATGAATGAAAGAACAATGCCAATAGGTCTTGGAGATCTCATCTTGATGACCAGTCCAATTACCTTTTGTAAGGCCCTGATGACCACATGCAAAGGCCATGGCTTTTTATTTCATCCTACAGGCTAAATACATTAGCCAAGAAAATAACATGCAGTCAGGACTGTGAAGCACATCCTGACAGAAATCACCATTTTTCTCCATAAACATACCAGCATGTTGCATTTGCCATAAGTTAGATTGAACAGTCTTTCACTGATTAGGTGCCATCAACTATCCAAGCATTGAAGTCCCCCTCAATGATGGTGATAAATCTCTGTGTGGTTCTCCCCCTAAATTCTACATTTTCTCAAAAGTACCCCTTTGCACCTATCAAGTTTCAGTGTTAAATGGTTAATCATTGCAGAAAGCATTTTGCGAACAGTTTAAAACATCTGGTCCTTTGGAATGTAAACATGAAGCATAGTCCACTAATGGAAAACATTTCTAAGAATGCTGGCTCAGCAGACATGAAAACCTTTCATGACTGATTAAATGGCATGCTTGTGAAAATGTTTTAATGATATTTATGCGTGATATAATCTCTTGCACCATCTTTTCAGTGAAACAGACACCAAAGCGTATCTCCATATACCAGTGTTGGTATGTTTTCACCATCTCAGTACATCAAATGCTTTCCCTTCACTTGATTTGTAATACTGAGTTGTGTAAAACCCTATTACATTGGAATCAAAGCAAAGTGTCACTTCAAAAATGGACATATGGGACTACACATCCTTTGTATAAATAGAATGGCTGTACCTGATTATGCACACAGAGTTCTTCTAAACTTAATTGTACATGAAGCGTCAGAGGATTAATGAAGACCAAGCCTTATGTAAAAAATTGCCCAACTAAAAACCTTCTAAAGAAGACTGAGATTACTGCCTGGGGTGCTATGCAGACTATAAAAAGGGGGTTGTCTTAAGATCCAAGTCCTATAGAAGTTTGAATTACACTGGTCATCAGGTGCAAGCAATGAAGGAAAAATAGAGATGTTAAAAACAACCTTGACACACCTAGACCTTAAAATTGTGCATGGCAGATATCTTTTCAACCAAAAATATGGTTACTCTTAACATCAAAACACATGGGCATTCCTAAAAATAGATATATCCCAATCATTACAGGCACTGCACATGACAACCTTTCTTAATTTGTTTTTGTTGTCAAAAGCCTTGTGCAAATCAATAAATGAAAAAAAAAGTAATGACTCAACAGTTTGCAACATTAAATGGTGACCAGTGTTGTTATTAAATACAAGGAGATGCAGATTACATAATGGAGAGTAATGGTGTTGATGTTGTCCTCTGGTGACTCATAAACCATTTAACAAGAGTAACATTGAACCAGCAGGCCAATAACTGTTTCCCTTTTGGGGGAAAACACTATGAAACACTATAAAATCCTACATTAAATATACCAGTCCTGCCTATCCTACACAGAAATTAAATTTCATCAAAATGGGAAGTCAAGATGTCACATCATGTTTGGAATGTCATTGGAAGCCATGCAGATTTTTGGTCATTTATGAATCTGCATAAAGCCTTTGACAATAAAAAAATTACTTATACAAGAAATATTTCAAGAAATGAAGCAACTTGATGTTGATGTGAGCCAACCTGCCTTTGTTTGGAACCCTTGTTTTGCTCAAAAGGGGAGCAGAATAGGCTTAGACTGCACTCCCAATTATTATCAAGTCTGATTTTTGGTCAAGTGACAGACAGACGGAAAGCGATGCCTAAGAGCCCACCGTGCAGGTTGCACAGGTGGGCTCAAAAAAGACACCAGGAGAGAAAGACTGGGACGGAGCATTTTGTTGTGATATGCAACTGGTGCAGGTGATAACGCAAATGGGAGGGATTCAATGTCCATCTATGTATCAAAGGGATTTGGGATAATTAGCAAGAGACTTTAGAAAAAGGCTTTCCGTGACCACTTATCGATTCCTATCACTTAATCACCTGGACAACCACAGATTTCCCGCCAAAATGTGAGAATACAATCCCATAATCACTGGCTACTAACCATCTGACCATTCTACAGTGCCATTACCCAGCATCATCAGTCAGTGGTTATTACCAGGTATTGGGTAACCACACAACATAAGCTCTATTGTCCCTATGATAGGGACCTGCATCACTCTGATGGAAAATGATTCAAGCATAGTGTGCAATGCTGATTCAACACCACTCCTCGTCAAGTCTTGCATAAGTTTGGGTAAATCAGTGCCTCTTAGTGTTAATATTTCCAAAACAAGTATGTCGAGAGTGCTTCCTGACACAGAAATTTGTTCCTATTATTAACTTGCATTGAAATCACCACGGACAACAAGTGCTTGAGCCAAAAGAGGAGGCTCTGTTGAAGGATCTTACAAGTATTACATGAATTAGTAAGCCTACCACAATCTGCCACAGAATTCAGCAACATCATGAACATTGTCAACAGCACTGGCTAACACAGATCCTAATGGTACTTGATAATTACAGAAGGAACAATGCAGCAGCACAGAGTGCTTGAATCATTCTGCATTCAGATGTAGGGTGGCTGTCTGCATGTGACACTACTGCATGTCATGAGATGCTTGTACTTGGTCCTCAAAAGGCTTTTGATTTCACCAGTTGATGTTGAAGATCTCATGATGCAACAAGAAATTGAATTGGACAAAGAAAACTTTACTATCTATGATATGTAATGGCCATAAAACAGCTTTACAGAGCAGCCAGTATAGAGAGCAGATAGCAGAGGGTACAAAAAAATATATTGTTGAAAATGAGTTAGGGATGGTATAAGCATACTAGGGGAATACCACAGGGGTAGGATTCATTAGGAAAATATGATCTTATAATAATACACAAAGTCTTAAAGAAGGAAAGGTTACAAAGTTGGACTGACTTCTCAGGGATGAGGGACAGGGTTAACCTCAAGTTGATGACAATGCTAGAAAAAGGTAAACCACAACAGGGAAAGGGTTTGTTGCATGAAAAATCATGTCAACAATGGCATTAAGATGTGGCTTGTTTACTCGCAAATACTGCAGTACTATTTACGGGAATCATGTAAACAAGGGTGCTTTGTCGGAGACCTGGGATTAAAGGGTGTCTCCATGCTTCTGCAAGACATGATCTGAAGCTTTGATGTTGAAGGATGATTGTTGGACATGCACCAAGTGCCCCCTGATCCTCCTAGGTGTTCCACTCTAACCCAAAGTTCACAGACACGTGCCCACATACGCCCAACCTCTACCCAACACATATTTTCACTTTTGTGGACATTTAAACCCCTCTTTAATCCCATACTGCACATCATTAGAAAAAAGTTCTAACAGTAAATAAAGCTACATTTACTCAGTGTACATCAAGCTCCACTACAAAAGTGCTACCCATTGTCATCATCATGAGGCATATTTACTCTTTCTTCGTTAACATATTTCTTTGATACCAAACTACATGCATCCCCAAAATATGAAGATCAACTACAAAATGCTTATATTACAAAACACAAAGAAATCTACTCTCAACAAATTGAAGGCCAAGACCAAAAATTTAATACTGCATTATATTTATGCATAGACTACATTGATCTTCCTCCCCACTTCCATTGACAGGACATTGAAAACATCCATGATATTGTTAGCCAACAAGATTAAATAAAAAATGAACTATGTACTCCTACATGTATAGAAAAGTGCTTGACAAAGGACATCAATTCCATGTTTAATCAATGGAAAATTATTAATCTAATCACATGTTGCATAAGTGTAAAAGGGGGCATATATAGGGACAGCCATTGTATGTCTGGCATTGCTTCCTTTTCAGATAAACAGAATGAAAAAACAACCCCACTCTCTTTCTATGGCTCCTTGAAAACATCTGATAAGTCTTCTATCAGTGCACTTTCTTTTCTTTTCAATAGTTTGCAAGCTTGATGAGTCTAGCTGGCAGCATGCTATGGCTCTGTAACTGACAAAAGGATCACATTTACATTCACTATACCTTACAGCAATCCTTTTGCCAGTGAGTGGTGCTAGATCAGTGAAACCTGTCACTTTGCTTAATGGAAGGGGGCGCCAGCAATCAAATGTCTTTTCCCCTCCGTATGAAAGCATAACATATATGCTTTTCATCCCTCTGAATGCCTTCAAAACTGAAGCATACCTAGGACTACCCAGGATCCTAGCAGTTAAGCTTTCTTCTTATGAAGGGTGATCTCAATTCATCTAAGTTATGTATTGAATTTCAACACTGTTTCCTTCTTCCTATCTGTAAAGCACAGTGGGGGCAATTGGTCCATAATTACTACCTATAAAGGTAATGTGTCCTGAATCAGGCACTAATTCCATCCATCAATTATAGATGTTTTCATTCCCTACATGTATTTTGAACCAAACTATATTGAGGTTGTGGGATATAGGAATGACTAGCCAATATAAAGATAATACTAAACGCTGGTATGGGTATAGTTGTTGTTCGTCATATTTCCCATTTCTGGCTTATTGAGATAGAGCAAGGATATGTGCCTGTGTACATGATCTGAGTATATCTGACAATTGGGTGCTCCAATAATAAAACCTGTCATACACCTTTATACTATAATTGGGTCTGGCGAGGAGATCCCTTGGGCCCCACAAATTCAAAATATTTATATGCATCATTGATGCAGCTGTAGACTTTGACCAGTGGTCCTACAAAGAGGCATCTATGGAGTACAAAAATCTAAGATAGCATATTATGAATATACAATAGTTCCCCCAGTGTTGTCTTTTCAGAAACTTTAACTTACATTGCATTTTTAAGGTTTTATTCCACACATAGGCCAGGGTTGCTGGAAAACAATGTTCTGAGTGTAGACAATTGTTCAGATGATTTGGTACTCACATTTGTTCCTGCAGCCCCATACATACATAATTACAGTTAATGGTCCAGATGACTCTAGGATTGCTTTATAGGTGTACTTAAATCACATGAACAGTTGTACATACTTAATTAATAAGATAATTAATAAGATAATTAATTTCCAGCAAACCTGGCCTACATGCAGAGCAGAATGTTAACTATAGCCGATAATATGAACAAGCCAAAGTTATATTACATTAACTGGAACAGTTATAATTTTAATCCCTACATATCTATGAAGTAATACTTTAAGTGACCAAAGACAACATCACAGATTAGCATATTTCTGTGGTGAAATTACAGTCATGTGTTTTGAATTGGAAATTGGACCAGAGTGTCACAATCCAGGATATGCTCCAGTTTCTGTTTGATGAAAACATGTTTCTGTTGTGTCATCAAAACAGGAGCAGGTGCCATATGTCGAACAGAAATGAATCACTGACCGATGAACTGTGATGAATGGTCCACCTGAAAACTGCTGATTCTGGAAATTCTGCACAGATTTCTGTAATCATCATTTGCATAACAAGTGACATGGATGGAAATTTTCCAGAAATTAGGTGCAATTAGGTGAGAGAAATAGAAAGCAACAAGCAATGTATTCAACAACAGAAGGTCCCTCTGATGTGGTCTGTTTTGGTCAAATACATGTGCAGGTGGTTGAATGACAGATTGCTTTATTACAATACAATTTTAGCTGCTATCTTTTAAGACTGGTCTGATTCACTCAGGTAACTAATCATCATTAAAGCTGAAATTGATGGAAAAATTAAAACGCAAAAAACTTTGGTTGCATGCTGGATGTGCTTCATACAACAAGCCGACCCCGCATGCAGAATGTAAACATGCCAAGGCGGAAGGTATTGCTCAACAAACATTGTATAACTTTTTTAGTCACACCTGTATGCAATTATAGGCCATTGTGGCATATCCTATTGGGGCTGACAATAATAAGATGCTCTAAGGGTTCCTTACTTTCATCGACCCTTTCATCATCAGTGTCAAACTGACAATTTTGGGATACTCAAAATTGACAATAGTTGCATCAGCACTACACTTTTCAGCAGCATCAGGGGAGCTATATCTGTCCAGAATCCAAAGTACACATTTACTTTGTCAAACTATTAACATCACCTGTGCAGTTTAAATCACCACACATTGGAATAGTTCAATCTGAAGTCTAAATACCATCCATTGGCCCACATCCCACACCTTGTAATCAACAGCCCTAAAATAAAAATGTTTCTGAATGAATCTATGCAATCACCTTTTGGAAGCAGGGGCCTCTCAAATCCAGATTTTCCAGCTAGAACCTTAAATGCTAAAATGTATATTCATTGAAAATTGCTTGATGTTGGTTAACCATACCAGAGCTTTCATAAACTGTCTAGATACATCTTAAAAAGTGGTAGGCTTTCAAAATAATTTTTTTGTAATATCTGTGCTAAAAAGACAATTACAACCATTGGTCTTTGATGGATCAAAGGGTGCTCTCTGTTGATCTTAATCATGCAAATTAATCCAAATTTACCCAATTATGTCAGTTTAAATCTTTTCAAGTCATGGCAATTTCCTTGCCCTGAATAGAAATGAAGCTATAACAGGTAATGAATGAAATAAAACTTCCACTGAAGCAACAGCTAATGGCTACTTGTCTCCATCAATGGAGAGTGCACAATTTCTACTACACAGATATCAGCTGTAATGAAAGAGAGGAAAAGGAGAAAACAAATAGCCATGTTTCTAGGTGACTGACATCCTAACATACTGGCTCTGAGATGGCTAGATAAAAAGAGAGTATGCATCACTAATAAGCCAGCATTGCTTCAAGGTGTCTATTCAGTGTTAATGTGTATTTTTCAGCTGTGCCAAATGAGAGGTTGATAGATGCTGTATATGGCTAGGGTGGCCCTTTTAGACAAAGTTAAGCACAATCTGATCAGCACTGGTGCCAGAAAGGCAGTAATGGGGTATCACATATGGCAGATAAGGACACTAAAATCCATTAGTTTTCAGCAATGCTGCCACAAAATTAGGTCCCTTTATTGAATTAAAGAACTGAAACCAGGTCAAATTGCTAATTAGTGCAAATAAGTAGTAGCTATCAGCCATTTCCTGTTCTACATTTTCAAAACAGTGTCTGATAAAGGACATTTCATATTGCTCTTAGCCACTAAATAGTCTATGAAAGGTAAAATACAATTCCTTTTCTTTGAAATTTCCCATTCTGGCAAAGACAACAATAAAGTGCAACACTCTGAGCCAATTTACTCACAGGGAAAATGCTTTGGGTGAGACTTGCTTACAAATATTCCCATAAAAATCTGCAAATTGTCTAATGTGTTGCCAATTTTACAAGTTATTTACTTTGTCTACAATTTGTAGGTGAAGACATGACCACTGGCCATTTCCCTGCAACATTGTCTTTTGTCACCTCTGCAAGGCCTGAATAAGGCATGCACACAGGCATACCTCTGTTTCCCTGCCAAGACAAATAGATGATCACATACAGGTTATTACAATGTACAACAATGCGAACAGGTAGTGGTTAGCGCAATATTTGTGACCCGTCCAAATTCCGGTAGAGAACATTTTGTTATAGCAAGTCATAGTGGAAGTAAAACTTTACATGGGTATCACCTTATACACCCTCACAAAAAATCTTTGGATGAATGTGGCAAATGTCCCTCAAACAGCATGCATTGGAAAGTCAACATAGAATGAATGTGATCTCCCCACTCAGCTGTTTCAAACATAATGATGGGACTATTTCGTAAGTGCAAAGTGGGTTTGACATGTGTTCCACCTTTTTTATTTTACTGAGATGGTTAATTTTTAGTGTGTTCCTTGCCAATGGTCTAAAAACAAATAAATGCAAATTAAAAAGAAACCTGAAAAGAATCCTTAGAGGGAACCAAATGTTTCAAAACATTAAAGAAATCTGGGTTCATCTGCCCTATTGTCATACCAAACTAATAACAAATACAGTTGCCTATAGCAATGTCTAACTAGAGGGTGATTTAAATTGCCAAAATAAAGGGTAATTTAAATGGCATGTGGTGCTGAGTGGGAGTTTTGGAGATTTAACCTTTAGTAAACCATTTTAATCAAAGCAATTACTAGTTCGGCCTGCTTGTTTCGATGTGCGGCCCCTATATATTGGACTAAACTCAATACAAAAAGCCCGTATTTGAGCATTATGTTTCATTCTAATTCTTGCTGTTTGATCAGGCAAGAGGAAATCCTTTCGGCTTGTTGGCCATCCTTCACTTGTTGGAGCCCCCACGTGTTACATACTCTTTCCAATAAGCTTCACTTTCAACTGCACACATGCGGTGTTCATTGAGAGGTCCTTCTCTGATTTCCTCTATTGCATTCACTGTGCATTGTGCCAGATCCTTCAATGTCTAATCACTTCTGTGAACATGACAATTACACAGCCAAACCTCTCACACAGGCCACTTTGTTCCCAAGTTACTTTTTTCCTTCTCCTTTCCCTGTCTATTCATTCATTTGTATGAAAGTGAAAAGCTCATGTTCATCTCTTGCTGCTCTCATTAAAATTCCTTTGCTGCCCGGTTCAGATTTCCATGGGACGCCAAGTTTGGTCCACACGGCTATTTACCAAAGATATCCTGAGACGAAACCTGTCAACAGAATAGGCAAATATCACTAATACAGCATCTTTTGTAAAAATACCATGAAGTGAGTACAATATTTCACTGGCCATTGATAAGAGCATTAGTCTTAGCCAAATAAAGGTCCTGTGCATTGTCCATATATTGTAGATGTTCTCCAAAACTGCACATCATGCCATGGCTATTCAAGTCACTTAGCTGATAAACAAGACTAAGCAAATTGACCATTCACTGTAAGATGAATACCCTTTTCCTGACTTAATGGGATTTCTTGTTGAATCTGAATATATTACTTGCATAACTTATTTGGAAAATGGATTATGTAAAATCAGTTTAAATAATAGGCTGTCATTTACAATACACTTCAATAATGGCTGGAAGCAAGGGATTTGAGAAGTGATGTAACTTCACAGGTCCAGCTAAAAATACACACAGCAATTACTCAAGACTTCAATGCAGGGGTTTTCAATGGGAGACCTCCACGAAATTAGTATTTTGATCGAAAGCGTCATTTAAGGGGGGGGAAATTATCGAAAATAAAGGGGGGCACACTCCCCATCCACTGACATTAATGTGGAGGCCATTGACAGGGTTAGAGTTCCATTCTTGCTTCAGTAAAAAGTGTCCGATTAGATTATAATTTATGCAATAATAAACAACAACAACTATATAAACAATGCCATGTGCTTACCACTTATGGGAGTCATCATTTTTTGTCAACTGGAGTTAGAGTCGGAATCGGAGTCAGAATGTTGGCCTGTAGTCGAAGTCGGAGGTGGGACAGAACGGAGTCACCTATCTTTGGCCATCCCCTACTAAAATTAAATGATGCACCCAAAATGTCAAACGACCTTGAGGAAAGCCCGCCAATTCCAATGGGACCTCTTCCGGAAGTCACATAATGCCAAATTGGGAAGATAAAACAGCATAATTACCACATGGGCCTGACAATTATGGCTCTCAAGGACATAACTACCAGAAGAGTAGACCTCATAGAGCTCTCTTTCATTCATTCACATGATTCGATTTCATTCACACCACTTCCCTCTAAGTAATTGGTGCAAAAATTAGGTCACACCCTGACCTTAGGGAAAAAATGTTTACTCATTGGAGAGATTTTGCTGTTTTATTTTATGTTTATAAATAAACATGAATCAACAGTTGAACCAGACCTGTCAAGTCTCACGCATTTGGCGTGAGACTAATGCATTTTGGCCTAAAAATGCCTCCAATTATTTTGCACCACATGTCGCGATACGCGTAAAATGTCTCACTCCAACCACTTGCTAAACCTTGACAGGTCTGTCAACATGACAGCAAAATCTTCCCATTAAAAAAAACTTGTTTTCCAGTTTAATTTAAACAGCATCCTTAATCTAGGTTTTGTCACAGGATTTCTTTCATAATCATCCGTATACACTCTCCCGATGGATTGACTGAATGGAATGGAATTCCACCTTAAGTTTGCTGCAATAGCTTTACAATTCAGTTGATAATAATGCTAAATCCCCCCTTCTATTAGATAACAAGCCAAATTGGCATACATAGACTTTTAATCCTTTCAAAGTCATGTGTATGGTTCAGTTTCTCATTTCTTAGTATCACCATGAGTCAAAATGTCTTTGCAAGTACAATGGTGATACATTTGGGAGAGTGTAGCAATGTGGACCAAACATGCCATCCTATGA
>JAAUXW010133061.1_pt1 | contig 12925 bp, 8 predicted proteins | sample 7278141 | NCBI WGS metagenome assembly JAAUXW01 (sample SAMN14350115, study PRJNA611818) | marine sediment metagenome | isolation source: surface marine sediment (2.1m) | place: French Polynesia: Moorea | collected 2018-08
ATGTCGCATGCCACAGTGCCAGGGGCTCCAAGAAAGTAAGCATGGCATTGGGCAAGTGGAGGGTGGAGTGGTCTTATAGCTGTATTCAGGTTTCTTTTTAAGCTGGCAAATGTTGACAACCATGATTACTCTGTGTTAGAACATACATTGTGCTCTTACAGGATACTTTAGCGTGCTATAAGCACCCAGCTTAAAAAGAATCTTGAATAAGGCTGTATGATTTATGGTTCATCCCTAAAACAAGAATCAGAACCGGCTGGCAGGTCACAACAATATATTTAATTGGGTGTCTCACTAAAAACCACGTGGTCACCGATATATGGTCCATCTGGGAATTGCTCATTGCATACATAAATCCATTCTTAGGGATGTTTGAAACATGAAATAAAAATGTTTGGGACCGGCCAGAATCGTCCATTGAAGAGGGGTGTTTGCCTGAGCAGAGTGTTCGTTAGGCGGGGTTCTACTGTATAGCATAGCACCTGGTTTACTCTGAGACAAACAATTAACAGCATACGCTACTCAAGGTCTGTTTGACTGGAGCACTCGGAACAGAAACACACCAAGGTCATGCACTGATCTTTATTGCAGAAAAAACACATAAAATCAATTTATTTTCTAAATTAGTCACCAGAGAAGCATCTCATTAAATATCTTGCATCAGAAGTCAGAGATGAAGAAGGTATCAGGTTCAAGACATACAGAGGCACTACCTCGCCCCGGGTACCACACACTCACTCTTTCACCCTCATTAGACAGAGAGTTCTATCTCTGACAGTCGGCATGCTGGATTAAACTGGCAAAACAATAATGTTGATACACATTATGGACTTCAAGATGCTGCTAATATAACCCAGACTTTGCCATCCTTAGATCATCTCAAACCCATCTGAACTCGGAGTGTACTGCCACTTTTAGGCAAGTGTATTTCTACAGTGACTCTAATTTGAGTACATGTATGTTTAGAGGAGCATCGAAATGTTATCCGATTGGATCAGCTTAATGGGATTGAAAGCACATGAGAAGACATAATTATTTCCTCTAGAAATCTTCTTTACTTTCCACACTAATCTAACTTTCTCCATCCTGTTACATGTCATCTAATGCATGCACATTTCAGAATTAAAACAAGAAGATAGGAATCAACATTCACAGGCAAGATCAGAAGACATGCCTGTAAAAAAGGTCATGGGACAGGGAGGTTTTAAAATGTAGGTCCACTAAACCCTGACAGCCAGCCAGACTGACAACATCGTATTGTGCATAGGTCACCCTTGTGCACGATGGTGTACAACGCAGGTCGGTGGTGCACAACATTGTCCTGTACTGTTGAGGTGGTGCACAACATTGCGCTTACAAACCCAGATGGACGGACAGACAGCAGGACGCCACCAAATGCATTATCTCCCTGCTACATGTCTAATTACAACCAGATATACAGTAGACATACAGATAGTCATAGTCACTTTGTGACAGACAATACAGATGGCTGGTGATTCTGCCACTGGCACTGTCAATCCCCATAAAGTATTGGAAATACTCCCAGAGCATGCAGCAGTCATTAAAATTCAATCAGTGATTTACCTTCTTGTCTCCAAAGAATAGATAAAACAGGCTTTATAAACAAACAAAGACTCAAGAAAGGAATTTTAACTGTTTTTCCTTGGGTGAGCTGGATTAATTTGGCACTTTGTTAAGATTGGTCAGTGGATCCCGGGGGACTCAGGGATCAACTGGACCTGTCAAACTGGACCAGGAATCATCCAGATTGACCCCTCTGGCTGAAAATTACTAGTTTGAAAGATGGCCTGCAGTGTAGTGTTGAATCTGCAAAAATGTGGCATTCTTTGTGAGGATTTGCAGTATTTAGAGCTTTTGATTTCTTGACTGAATGGCCAATGCATGAGCTGAGGATGGACAAAAAAGAGGCCTCCAAGCCACCAGGGACAGGGCATAGTGACCTGTCTGTCAAACGGTCAGCTCCGATCAAAAGGAATTATCCCGAATCAAAAGGAGTAGCTAGTAAATCTGCTGACCCCAGGCGAGATAGGAGAATAGCCATGTCACCTAATGTCAGCCGCTTTATCTTTATGCCAGTTTTTCAGGCGTCCGCAAAATAATTCCAACTAGAAAGGGGTGTGAATGAGAATTCAAATCCAATAGAGAACAGGTAATCCTTGATGGGATTGGAACAGGACTGGACAGGACTAGGTACCTGACACTGGGCTATATAGTATCTAACAGAACTGTTTCATGTTTAATTACCAGCAGTTTGGGTGGATTTGATGATGGATATTCCCGATAAAAAGTGACACAAAAATCATGCCAGAGCTTGCATTTCCAACCTTGATATTCGATACAGAAATTAGTTAATTTCCACTTCCCAAAGGAGAGATAAATTTTGAATTTGAATATTCAATTTTCTAAGGAGATTAACTATTGGGTATTGTTTTTGTTCTCCCACATAGGTCAACTCTCATTAAAGTCTTTTACTAATTACAACTGATAGAAATTAGGCTTTTATCATTCATTAGATGCCATGTAATTTTGGCAAATCTTGTCCCATGTCATGCATGAAATGATTTTATTAGTTCCACCCATCTCTGGACCTGTGAGTAGCCTCGGGGCAGGGTAAGATGTATGAGTTTGGGTCAATCCTCACACCCCTGCCACACACAACAAGGTGGTTTGAGTCACAAGCTGTCCTTCCCCAGGGGCCCACATCAGACCCAACAGGCCCTTAGGCCCCATGAAGGCAAGTGGGCTGTGAAATGAAGTGCTCCATCAGGCTCAGAACCCTGAAAGATGAGGAAACCTGCCCAGAAACAAAGAAAAATCTACAAAATTTGATCCCCCATCTTTGTCAACAAGTAAACGAGCCTGACGCTGTGGTCACTTGCAAAGAACAAAGGTCCGCGAACTTTTAGTGGTACCCCACAAGAATGTTAAAAGGTTAGCAAAACATTGATGCAATGGAAGGTGTGATGCCTAATATGCAATATTTTCCCCCTTTCTTGTATAATATTGCAGAGTGATGGCCTGATCATCCTTGACAATCCATTAGATGAGAATAGGAAAGGTGTGATTCTATTGTTACTCACAGGGTTCCTCAGATTTGATGTGGTTTTCTTTCAAAACACCTGGACATGTCAAATTCTGCACTGATGTTCATTTAAAAAGGTAAATCGAGGCAATGTGAGATTGAAAGCTGATTTTCTCTGATAAAGTCACAACATATTGTCGCGTGCCCCGGTCCGAGGGGCTCCGAAGTCGGAAGTGCTGCAGTGGACAAGTGGTCTTGTGCAGGCACACAGGCATTAAGATAAGCTATTTGTATCGGTCCGATGCCCTCGTTCCGCAAGAAAAACCAATGTGAAAAATAGTCATTGGTGACAATGGTATCATAGTGTTTTTATTAGATTGGCTTCCCTCTCCGAAACAGCGATTGCAGATATTTTCTCATTCTATGGTACGGCGGCTCTTAACACAACAAATCAGAGCCAGTTTACAGGGGAAAGTATACTAAAATCTCTAATTCTTGTTGTAGTGTCCCACCCTGTTACATTGTAATGGTAATGGAAGGACACTGCATTTGGTCCAAGTAAATTCTCACCCAATTCAAGCACCCCATCTATTATTATTGTAAATACAAAATTTCTAAGTTATCACCTCAATCCCAGAACCATGAAAAATTGTTTGCCCCCAATCAGACCCTTAAAGCTTTAACAGGAGAGCATTTCATATGAGACATGAGAGGTTTGATCTGAGGTGACCTGTTAGCCACTGAGGTTAATAGATGGCCATCTAGAAACTCATCAATATCTGAGACCTGGAGCTCCACTCTCCGTAAAGTGTCTGCAACTGTAACAAACATCAATAGGGGCTGTTCAAAATTACAGATGTTGCCATGACTGTTAAATCCATATTGCCGTACAAGTTACAATCTCAGAAAAAATAGCAGTACAACACTCTAAGTTTTTTCTGGTAGGGGGTTATTTGTTTATTTTATTACAGGTAGTAGTGGAGACCACCTTGTGGAATTTGTAACATTCTGAATTATAAGATAGCAGTACACTCTAAAAACCAACAGCAAATCATGTCGATTAACCGACGTCAAAGTGGTTGACAAACTCTTGTGTGTCGCAACATTTGTCAATGGCAGGGGTGTCGACAAGCGATTTGAACTATTTGTCATTAGTAGAGCACTTTCCTGGCAGATCCAGCATCCTGAATGCCCCCTTACAGTTGAATTCGGTGTGGGCAAAGAGATGTGCAATCAAGTGACATAATGCTAAATCCAAGTCCAATATCTCTGTGAATTTCAATAAAACCAAAGAGCTTGGACATTGGTCTTACAACCATTATCTGGATTGATTTCGAAAGAACTAAGCATGGCGTGACCTAATGTATTCTGGTCAATCTGGATTCCAAAGCTTTTCCACTTTCAGGCCCAGGATCCCCCATTTCCCAATCCAGAACTCGGCTTGGGGATGTCAAAACCGGGCATTCGCCCATTCATCTCTAAATTGCTGTAAATGCGCATTATCTGCTTGTTCACGTCCCGGGGCCTGCAAAGTGACAGTCAACACAGAAGGCCACATTTAATCCCATATTCGACCTGACCCAGGAGCAATCCTTCTATGATCCCAGGGGAATTCGAAGCTATTCGGCCCCTATAGAGAACTCAGACAGGTTAAACCCGCCACGCCACCATCCCCCACCCTGATAAATCCTCCTGTTTTTCCCCACCAATGCACAATGATTTGTCTGTCGTCCTGATCGCTGCGACTTTTTCATCAGGTTAATGTCCAACAACTTAATGCAATCTGGAGTGATATAAGTTGAAGAATTTCCAAAGTGACCACAAATCAAGAGTGCTTCTCTAGCAAAGATGAAGTTAAAATCAATGAAATAAATCCCCTGTTGCATGCATCATTTCCTTGGAAAATCTAAGTTGTTTTTTTTTCTTTGACAAGTATGATCTGGCACAGAAGTATACATATTGTAGCGTGCCAGGCCCACCCTGTCTTAGTATTTTTGCCTATGTTGTCAGTCGATGGGTTGTACTCGCTGTGCATGTTAAACTGTCCGCTTACTACATTACTGTCCGGTTACTCCAGTTACAAAATGTAGCAAAATGAGAGTGGCTGTAATATTTCCAGAGTTACGAATTATTATCTAGTCTGAATTTTGATCAAGTGACAGATGGAAGGACAGACGGAAAGCAATGCATAGGAACCTGCCATGCAATTTGCACTGGCGAGCTAAAAAACTGGAGGCTAAAAGCTGACATGAACGACTACTCCTGCAAAAGGACAGTGAATGACAAATCCTGACAGTGTATGACAATGTTCCCAGCCACTGCCCAACTGTAAAAGAGCATGAATGAAAATAGTTCAAAGGGCAAGGTGACAATACCATCAATATGGGCCACCAAAGCCCCCCATAATAACAGTGCAATACCCCCACCTGGCCACATACATTATGACTATGTGAGTTTTTATCATCACATCATTTGAGAGATTATCGGCGACAGCAGCCCATAGTCTTTACTTCTGACTCTGATCTATTGTTCCCCTGCATGCTCACTTCACGATCAAAGCATGGCCTTTTGATGGAATTTGCATTAATTTTTTGTTTCCAAGTTAAATTCCTCGACTCAGGCGCATGTTTGATGTTCTTTTTACTTTATCTTTTCATTATCTCATTTAGTTCATGTTCAATGATGGTGATTTATGATGAACTCTAAAATGGAACATGCATGATTTCATGTGTTTTCATTATTTTTTAAAATGACCCGCAAAGAAATAATTATGTTTTCGCCCTTTTCAGCACATCAAGCAGAGTTTAAGAAGGCCCTGTCCATGAATCAGATGGTTGAAAAAATTAAGGTATATCATCCTATCCTAAATTAGGGGAAAGACGGACTCAGCTGCAGACACACCTCTAAGAAAATATTTTTGACAAAAATGTGGAACTTTTTCCGGGAATTCATTATGGGTGGTAAACCTTAAAAAATTAATACATTGCCGGGATATATAAATTAGGTTGCCCTTTATGTACCATTTAGGGGTGCCAATAGCTGAGCTAGCTTTAGCTAGCTCAGATGCTGAGCTACCTCTGTAAAGATTGTGTGTTAGTTGGTTAATTCTGTCAGTAAAATGAATCCACCTATACTACTACGCTTGGACATTTCAAGGTAGCTCGAGCTAGCTCAAGCTAGCTCACTTATTAATAGTCAAGGTAGCTGGGCTAGCTCACAAAAATCAAGCCGACTGGGAGCTCTAGTACCTTTAATGCAACGGCTGGGCAGATTCCCCATGCGTGGAATTCAGTACAAGCCATGAAGTCCAAGCTGGTACTTCTGTGGCTGACAATTGCAGTCACTTTACTGGCCCACCCTGGTATCAAAGGCCACAATATAAAGACTTTGCTGTGTGATGTTTTCACCATACACAGCAGTTTGGGATAGAACACAGCCGTATGTGATAGACCCTATGGAGTCATGGAATAATATGACGAGTAATGAGAGCTTATTTACAAGACACATCTTATTCCCATCTTGATTCCTTTTCCTCAAAAGCCTTTGATAACATCAATGATAGCTAATGGTCATTCTCATATTCCCTATTTACAAGATTTCCTCATGTGTTACACAGATGAAATGATAACATTTTAATCACATATTTCATTCATGTGCCACTATCCAATTTTGAAGGCCCATCAGTTAAAACAAGATTCGGTGTCTTTAAAGGCCGCAAAAGGTCAACACAAGCTTTTGTGCTTGGGAACTTAAAATGACCATTTTGAAGCCTGTTAGTCCAGCAAATTAATTACTTCTGGTAATTATATAGCAGTTCTTTCAGGCCACATTCCAGGGTGAGCATTGTGTACTTTATTTTGGGGATGAACCCTTTTATGTCCTTCAAAAACTTCCAATATGATATAAGAAATGTTTGCCTTCTTGCACAATGGAAGCTTTAAACTATATAGAAAAATTTTATTATGATAGAATCACCCTTTACTGACTAATCACTCCATTATCACACAGCCTATGATGTGTATTTTTACCAAACAGAACAGTTAATTAAGGTGTCTTTGATATATTTTCATATTCTAAAGCCCTTTGGACAAGCAAACATTTACCATAATGGTAGTGGACATTTGTCTTTCCATTTTACAAGGTTTTAGACTTCATAATGGGCTGTGTTGAACAACACAAGTAGCTTTTAGTGATCTATTGAATGCCTTGATAAATATGTATCACTTTCCTAGTATCCAAAATCAACAGAAAGGATGAAATGACTTAAGGCTTGGAGGTTTAACTCAAAAACAAGTTTAGGCTGGTCATCAATAAAAAAAAAATGTCGTTTGCCAGGGGAGTGGGGTCTCCAGCGAAAACCACCTCTATGGACACATGAGCAACCCGAGCCAAAAAATGTTAGCCCGTAAATGGACTGTAGGTCACATACTAGTCCACCTACAGGCTAATGTTTTGGCAGGTTGCAGCCCTTTGTGGGGTGGGTTTACTGGAGACCCCATCCCTCTGGCATGTGACAATACATCTGCACAGGAGTCATGCCAGTAAAAAGAAAGAGTGGAAATAAATCTGGAAAAAATTACTTTGTCTTGTCCCATCTAGAAAATCTCCAAGAGAGGCTGGTTTCAATAAATGCAGAATTCAGTTTATCATTATAATTTGAAGCAAATCATTCTGAAAATGACCAGCTGATATCTCTTCAAAGTGAATGATAAAAATATGAATGCCTAATGGCTATTTTTGCTGGTAATGGTGAAGCCAGCTAAGCTTGTCAATGTTTTTACCATTAAATTTCAAACTTTATTAAAAACAAACCCTCTTCCCCTACAGGAAATATTAATAAAAGTGGGTGTGGGAAACACTAGTTTGTCTAATCATTAAATTTCACCCCAAATAGACAGGAATTAATAGTCAGGTGCCTTCAGGAGCTTCAGGTTGACCCCTTGTTGTGTGGAAACCTTTGATGGAAAGCTGAAAACAGAAGCCTCATATGAACCTCGAGCTCATAGGCAGCAATGTTTATAAGGTCTTTATGATGGGCATGTCAGGTCTTTAGTGTTGATAGCAGGAAAATTGGAATCCCACTGGTTATGATGTTTTCATAAAATGTTCTTGGGTCAAAGATCAAGAATATTTTTTCATCTCCAGTGTCTGTCAAACCAATAGTTTTAGTGGGAATACATCTGAGATGGGTAGGTCATGATGTGTTGCTGACAGGCTTGAGCCCACTTCCAGGGAGTTTTCCTGTCTTGATGACTTATCAGAATCTCACAGGAGACAGCTCTGGGAATCATCTAGTAGAATCTGGTAACTTGGCCCTTGTTTGTAGGTAATTAGTCCAGGAAGAGTTAACCAGATTCAGAGCATCTCTCCAGGCTCTGGTTTCTGTGGTTGACTGGGAACAGTCTGGAATAAGCTGCATCTGGTTACCACTGTCTACCCAGATTGTCAACCACATAGATCCCATAGGGCACCAGCTTGTCTGTCCTTTGTTAAAATTCCAAATGACATCTGGATCATTGAGGTCATTAATGAGGTTTGTGACCTCATCCTATGGTTACCTTATCAACCCAGTTAATGTATTGTTATTATAGAGTAGTCCAACCTCTTTGTAACAGATTTCCCCCAGTGACCACAAAATGCACTGACCTCAGAGGATTAAGTACCATTTCCATTGCAAAAAATACCTACACTATATCTTATACTGGCATTTCAATACTTAGCTTGGGGAAGTAGTCCAGCTGTCTGGTTGACAGACAGACGTTACCAATCACGCTACCTCATCTGTGGCTGAGGAAAAACATTCTTTCAAATTCAAATGAAAAAACAAGAATTTTGTGAATTCTCTTCAAAGCTGGCAAGCGGGATAGGATCCACCCAAACAAGACAGAAAGAGATATCACATGTCTTCCTATTAGGTTTCCCTTGTGCACAATGCAGGTCGATGGTGCACAACATAGCTCCGTACCATTGAATTTGAAGTGGTGCACAACATAGGTTCCACAAACCCAGGCAGACAGATAGACGGGGCAAAATTTGTTATTACCTTGAACACTGATGTATGGAAGGTAAAAAATGAAAAACACATCTGGTATTGTGGGAAAGTTTAGATTGAAATGAAATGGGTTTATTAAGGTCTTGACTGCAGTTACTGGGTTAAGGAAAAAGTAAGTCATCCTGGGCATATACCAGTGAAATTGTGACTTCACTCCGAACTTAACCCTCAATATTTTGGATTAAGTGATAATCCACTTTAAACATCTGGATAAGCAGATAGAACAGGTTGCCCAAACACACTCTGATCCACTTCAACTGAGTGAGGAAAAAGTATCTTCTCCCTACTTAAACTTTTCAATTTCTGCTGACTCCTTTTTTTTAAATTTAGTGTCAGAATTCTCTAGATACCATGCCAGATTCCAAATTTTCTGTCCCTTTTTGATCTCAGATTACCCATTGTTAGGGTAAATGTGATCTGCTGTCACTGGCATCTGGATGGCTCTGGATGAGAGATGCTCTGGCTCAGATGACACTAAATCTGTCACTCAGATCAACTGATGATGGATTCAGTGTGTCAATCTGTCCTCTTGTCAGTCTTGTCAACCCACACAACCAATATCCATATAACACACAGGAAAGGACCTGGGACACTCAGTGCAGTCGAAACTTGGTTAAAGACCACATTAATTACACCCCCATAAGAAAAAGGTATCTTGGTTTGTATTGTTTACTTATATTAACTTGGTGCAAAGTGGATAATTCTTGAGTTTCCTAGTTGTAGTTATTTCCTGCATCAAGTCTATGTAGAAAATGCTACCATCTCATTCTATGCAGAGACTCCAGATAATTATAACATTTTTTTCTGAGAGTGTGTGATCGTTTATTCTATGAAACGAGGGGTTGTCTGTAAAGGGAGAGCATGCATAGAAGTCTCTTTTAGGGAATCTTGGGAGAAAGAAGGGTTATAATGTTATGACCAAGGCCAATGTGACACACATAGAGCTCATTAGCGGTCATGATCCACACTGAATCCTTATTCTGGATCAAGACCATACATCAGGGAATGTCTTGGATATTTGCCCAAATCATAACGCAATACCGTCCACAAGGACCTTCATGCAATTGTGTTATGCCCGATAAGACATGACCCCAGAAGAACTGTTTAGTCAAGTCATTTGGTGAAAATCTTCCTAATTTTGTTAGTTCAATCATCAGCCTGAATTGGAAATGCATCTTGATTTGCGCAATTTTCCATATGCTGCAGGTTGCCAATTTACTTCCTTTAGAAGTGACTCTCGTGTATTCCATATAGAAAGCCAATGTCAAGAAGTACCTCAACATCCTCAGAATTTTTATCTCGGGGCATACACTCACAGTGCCATTATTCCATAACCTTATGAGATTTCCAGAGCCCTCTTATGATTCCTTATGTCCTGGCATGGAGACTCTATTTGGAAATAGGATTTAGCAGGGAAATGGAATCTGGTAAATAAGCAGGGGAATTGCTATTAAACTTGCCCTGCACTGAATAGATGATCTTGTCCTGGAGTCTGTAATCATGTCCCAGTCAATGTTGCTGACTTTTAAAGGTGATAGCAGCTCAATTTGAAAGGAAGACCAGATAGGATTGAAATTCTACAGAAGTGCAGGCACCTGCTGTACTGCTAGGGAAAACTGATTAGATAATCTTGTCAGGGAAGGAAATTATGGCACAGGGGACACTGTGAGGGACTCTGTAAGGACAGGGATGTCAGCCTATTACACTCTTGCAAGTCTGACGGGTACAGCTGGGATTCAATGGTCGGTATTGGGTTACACACAGGGGACAAACCTAATAATTTGCCATACTATAGTTTCACTGTGGCCATTCAATACTACTATTAGAGACACGTTAACCCAAGAAGTTATTAAGTCCATCAGTGAGTGCGACAAGATGAGCCAACACATCTTTTCCTTTCAAGAGTGTACCAAGCATGCTTGACATTACAAATAAAAACCCCCTTCGTGGCCTTAACTGACTGAATGTTTCTATCCGAATGTAGCAGCTCATCATTTTGGGACACTTTGAAGTGAATGATTTCGCAGGCAAAGTGTGCAGCAGTTGATCCAGACTGTAACTACAGTTAAACCTTCTGGATGGAATCAGTTTCAGCTCCAGTGGATGCATTAGGCATCATATTATGGATGTGAGGTTCCCATCAGTGGGGAAAAGCAAAAGAGCTCAATATGACTTATGGAAGTCCCAAGGAAAAGTTTTGCTGCACAATATATCCCGTGAGAAATGAAGTTTTGAAAAGATGATGCATTGATGGGCTGGTCCCACTTGACCGGTGCAGCCAACTGCAGGCTTAAACTGCAGGACCTTCCTGGGGGGACCTTCTTACAGAAGTGGCCATTCACAGTCTGGGCTCTCATCTGAAGCACACGGGGCTGGAATGGGTTCCTTCATTCAAGGGTCCCTCAGAAATCCTCCCTTCCATTATCGCGAAAAAACAAACTGCGCTTGACTGTCAAAACCCATGATATCCACTGATGAAATATGAATACGATTCCTAAATTGCTTTGTCGGTTTGCATTTGCTGTGGATCAGCCGAACATCTTCTCTCTCCATGCGAGAAAGATGGATCGCTGTGAACAAGAAAATTCGAAATGACTACATCAGTAATTGCCTGCAAATTTGAGTGGTAATAGATCATGCCTTTTCAGCAATTTCAATGCAGACATTAATTCTGCAAGGCAGAAAATGCCCAGAAAAGCCATCACAACTGAGACATATGTTACACTAATGAATTTTCTTCTTATTGAACTAGGGGGCTTTTAGAGCTGGGGCTTCAAGGGTAGGATGATAGATTTTTATGACAACCGATCAATGGCAAGTGAGGCGCACAGATTCTTCGCACGAAAGACACGAATCAATGCCGGCTTGGTGGGCCCCTCGCATCACCGAGTCCCAATTCAATACACTGAACAGATTAATTATGTTTTCACAACGCTTTAATAATTAAACACATCTATCATTCGTTCACATCGGCATGTCAGGAGAAATGATGTTTCTCCCTTCTGCGGAGCCTGCAAGAAAGGCCTGCAGACCTGTAAGAAAGACACCCATGATCCCTTTGCCTCAGCACCCTTGCCTTCTGTCCCAATTAACTTGTCAACAGCTCAATAGGCACTGTCCACTCCTATGATTATTTACCACAGACAAGATTATCTATTCTATGCAGGACAATTTTCATAGTTCCCACTGCTCTGATATTTGCTGCCTTGCATTTGGAGTAATTTCATTGGATTTACATTCCCTTGCAATTCATAAATCACGGTTCTTGAAAAGCAAGAAAGTTACAATCAAGTCTGTGGCCGATCAAAATTTTACTTTGTGGAGTTATAAAACTGTTTGGTCAGCCCCCCTTCCCCAAGAGCAGGCTTGGAAATTAGTAGCCCTTATAATAAAGTTTCAATATTATCATGATTGTCTACAGTTTCAATGTGTCATGGTACGATCACTGCATCCTGACCCTATGAGGACCAGGCATTGACCTTCTAATAATCTCGAAGAACGATTTTGACCTTTAACATTGACCACCCAATTCCATGCAGGAAAAAATCAAGATTGCTCTTATGGTCCCATCACAGAGAAATTATGAGCATCCTCCCACCTGTCTTATCCAAGAAAATACTGCCCACATTTAGCCCATGCCAAAGCTGGTCTAATCTAGGTGTCATATGCTTTATGCCACTCTATACATTGCACTTCCACAGTTTTGATACACTGGAACAAAAAAATCCCACTCCCCATAAGAGAACATTCCAAACATTGATACCGGTCAAGCAGGCCTACAGCATTAGCATGTACGGTGGTTCTATTACACCTGAGTCAGCTGCTTAAAC
>JAAUXW010045135.1_pt1 | contig 12910 bp, 13 predicted proteins | sample 7278141 | NCBI WGS metagenome assembly JAAUXW01 (sample SAMN14350115, study PRJNA611818) | marine sediment metagenome | isolation source: surface marine sediment (2.1m) | place: French Polynesia: Moorea | collected 2018-08
ATCAGGTAGCGGATGACGGTGTCGAAGAACTCTTGTTTGGCATCGATGAGTACGTGCTCGACGGCACCCAGAGCCAGTGCGCGCTGCTCCAGTGCCGCCGCAGCCTCGGCATCGATGCCGCCGGTGTCGACGCACGCGGTTATCACGTCGCGGCCGTAGTTCTCCTTCAACCATGGCACGCAGAAGGAAGTGTCGAGGCCACCCGAAAAGGCGAGGATGATTGGGGATTGATCCGTGCTCACTTGTAGTCTCCGGCTTTAAAGTCGAGCGGCATGCTCGATCCGGTTTATCAGGTTTTTCTGTGCGTGTGCCGATTCTGTCGCGACGAAGACCGTATCGTCCCCGGCGATTGTGCCGACGATACCGGGCCAGCCGCAGCGATCAAGTGCAAGGCCGACCCGCTGTGCAGCACCGACACCCGTGCGAATGACGAGCAGGTTTGCGCCGGCCGGCGCTATGTTGCGCAGCAGGTTCGCGACGCCGGCGATCTGCACGTCGCCGGCCGCATCCGTTGACGGCAGTTCGTAGCCCTTCGCCGTCTTGACGGCGCCGATCTCGCGCAGGTCGCGGCTCACGCTGGACTGGGTTGCGACGAATCCTGCACGCTCGAGTGCGCCGACGAGCGCGGCCTGCGTGCTCGCAGGCCCTTCCTCGAGCAGCTCGCGGATGGCCGCGCGTCGCTGCAGCTGGTCTTCGGCTGTGGGGGGCATGGCTGCCTGCTTAATGAATAAATATGCGCATAGTTAATAATAGATGCGCATAAAATGTCAACCCCCGGCGTCGCGTTTTCGACCTCGCAAATGGGGTAAACTGCGCGGCTTCACGGCTATTGGAGCATCTTCGTTGGCCCTACCTGAATGCGTAGAAGTGACTACGGGAGCCGACCCCGTCGGCAGCGTGATCTGGCTGCATGGACTCGGCGCCGACGGCCACGACTTCGAGCCGATCGTGCCGGAGCTAAGACTGCCCGATGACCTGCCCCTGCGGTTCGTCTTCCCGCACGCGCCCGCGCGACCGGTGACCATCAACGCCGGCATGGTAATGCGTGCCTGGTACGACATCGTGAGCCTCGATTCCGAGGGACGTGCCGACGAGGCCGGGGTCCGCGAGAGCACGGAATTGCTGAACGCACTTGTCGAGCGTGAGCAGGACCGCGGGGTCGAAGCGCGCAATATCGTCGTTGCGGGTTTCTCCCAGGGAGGCGCCATCGCCATCAACGCGGCGTTGAATTCCGAGGAGAGGCTCGCAGGCCTGATGGCCCTGTCAACCTACATCGCGCTGCCCGTCGAGATCGACGACGTTCCCGGCAATCGCGAACTGCCGGTCTTCATGGCGCACGGAACGTTCGACCCGATGGTGATGCTGAAGTGGGGCCGCGCGTCGGCGGAGACGCTCCGGAACGCCGGCTACCGGGTCGAGTGGCACGAATACCCGATGGCCCATGCCGTCTGCCCGCAGGAAATCCAGGACATCAGGCAATGGTTGCTCGAAGTCTACGACAGGAGTTGAGCGCCGGCAGCGAAGCTGAAGCGTGAATCGCCAGTGGCGATGCCGTTGGCATCGAAGCGACGTTCCGTCAGGCTGTATCGTCCGCGCCGGTCACAGGTAACAATTGTCGTGCATCGCGTCCCGTACTCGGGCATGACGATAAACGGTGCCGTAATCGCGTGTGCGCGCTCGAAGTCCAGGTGTTCCGCGTCGACTTCCGCCACGGGTCCGCGGCTGCGGTCTCCGAGGAGACGAAGGAGGGTGGATTCATTGACCGCCCCGTCCTCGAGCAGGTTGTGGAGCCCGCTCTTGCTGTGCTCCACCTTGTACCACGGCCCGTCGAGCAGCGAGTTGCTCAGTCCGTAGACACCGGCGCCCAGTTCCCTGGCCACGGCGTCGCGATTGGAAACGTACGCAGCGCTGTCGGAATCGCCGACGATGAGGTTGAAACCGGCATAGGCTGCGCCGTCGATGGCCGTCACGTAGTCGAGAGGCGAGGCGTCGCTCTCGAGGAACTCGGTGACCAGGAATCCGCGCGAGAGGAAGCGCGGAGATACGGGCTCTGCATCGCGATAGTTGGTCACGGTGGCGAATCGCCCGCTGCGGTGCAGTGCCAGCCACGTCCCGCCGGCCTGCAGGTCGCGCCCGCCGAGGATATCGGGCTTGTCGGCCCACCAGCGTGCCGCTGCAGTCGGTCGCGCATGGAATTCGTCACGGTTGCCCGCAAGGATCAGCGGATAGTCGGCGCTCTGCCCGATTGCGAGTATGACGAGGCACATATCCTGTAGCGCAGCAAGCCTAGTCGCTGTCGCCGATCATGATCCAGTAGTCGACCAGCCGCCGCGCGATCGATATGCGAAACGGCAGTTTCGGGAAGTCGGAGTGGAGTTCGTCGCGCGTGAACCAGCGTGCGTCCTCGAGCTCACCGTCGTTGAGACGTATCTCCGTGGTCGAAGCGCGGGCGATGAACCCGAGCATCAGCGATGACGGAAACGGCCAGGGTTGAGAGCTGTGATAGCTGACTGCGGCGATGCGGATGTTCGTTTCCTCGTAGACTTCGCGCCGTACCGCATCTTCCAGGCTTTCGCCGGGTTCGACGAAACCCGCGATCGTCGAGTAGCGCTCCGCCGGCCAGCTGGATTGCCGTCCCAGCAGGCAACGATCGCCGTCCGTTACGAGCACGATCACCGCCGGGTTCGTGCGCGGAAACAGCTGGCGGGCGCACACCTCGTTCGCGCAGCGTCGCGAATTGCCGCCGGCCTCGGGCAGTGACGGGGCTCCGCACGTGCCACAGAAGAGCTCCGATGCGTGCCAGATCCCCAGTGCGCGCGCGTGTGCGACGAGGTTGGCCTCGTCGAGCGGCAACAGGGTGCCGAGGCCTCGCAACCCCTGGAATTCGCCGAGGTTCCCGAACGGTGCCTCCTCGTCTCCAATGCTGACGGCGAATGCCGGCTGATTGCGAAACAGGCCGAGGAAGATCAGGTTCTCGTCATCGACATAGTCGGCGACCTGCTCGCGTTTCAGCAACAGTGCATGCGGCGGGTCGCCGCCGACCAGGCAGCGTTTCTTCCATACCGGCACGAAACGCGCACCGTCGCTGATCGCGGCATCAGCGAGCCACTCGGAATCCTTGCGGCGATCGCCGATTCGATCGACGAACGCGCCAGCGAATACGTTGTGATTTTCCACGCTGCGTAGTCTAGCGTGTATTCACGCGCACAGCGCCCCTGTAGTCGCCCCGGGCGCGCGTGCACCGGGTGTACAGGAAGCGATACGGTCGGGAAACTCAGACGACTACAGTCGCGTTTTTGGCACAACCGGCGGGCGATTCGGTGGCGCACGCAGGACAGATCCTGTGGTCGATCGCATACGCGTCCTGGACATAGCGTGTGCCGCATCCCGCACATGCGGCGAGGTAGAGCTCGTCGTTTATCGCAATGCACTGCAGCAGGTTCCAGGCCCACTCGAAGCTCAAGGTCGGCGTATCGCAGACGAGCAGGTACGTCTCGTAGGCACGGCAAAGGCGGTGTCCGAACTCGACGTCCGGCCGCGGCCAGCATGGATGCACACAATCTTCTGCGTCGATGCGCAATAACAGGCTGGTCGCGAACAGTGCCACGAGTGTCGTTGCCTGCAGCTGATTCTCGGCATTCTGCACGTAGCGCGTCACCTGCCGCGGCGACTTGCCGCGCCGTCGGCGGACACCCGTGTTGCCGGCGTTGCGAAAGTAGGTGGTGTAGAGCTTCCGGATGCGATCGTCGGAGAGCCCCGTGCATTCACGGATGGTGCGGGTGCGCGCCTCGTGCCGGATCATCCTCAGGGCCAGCTCGAACTGGCTGCGTTCGCCCGCGTAGCGATTGTCGGTAAGGCGCATTAGTCGCTCACTTTGCTAGAAATGGACCATATGTAGTATTACGATACCCTATAACATCCATACATGGTCATTCAATTCAAATCCCAGAATCTACGACAAGCGGCGAGTAACGCGCGCGAATAGGGGGCAACGATGGAGTACGAGGGGCCGTCGGTCGACGACATGGACAACGTGCGTGCTTTGAACAGGCGTTTCCTGGAAGTTTTCGGCGGCAGGGGCGCCGCCGGATTCGGCGGCCTCGGGCAAACCGCCTTGTCGGAGCGTCAGCTCGAACGCCTGAGCCGCGCGCCGTTTCTGCTGTTCTCGTTTCGCGAGAGCGATTCGGACTTCTGGCAACGGCTGCTCTGTGACGATCCTCAGCTCGAGCTTACTCCCGTCGACCGGAACGACGACGACAGCGTACGCGAATTGACGGTGGCAGCGTTGGGGTTCCTGTGGCAGCTGTCGCGCCGCAATCCATTCGCCGCGCGTGTCGTCAGCGGGGCGCCGGTCAGCTGGTGCGAGCACCTGGCCGGTACGACACTGATGTCGCTGCTGCAGCGTGCGTCGCGTCAACCGGAGCTGCTCTTGCCGCGCTTCTCCGACCAGGACGCGGTCTGGCGGCGTCTGCTGGCCGGCGGTGTCAGCCCGAAGCGCAATCTGCAGCTGATGTCGCACCAGTCTGCTTTGCAGGTGATGCTGACGCGCGCGACGCCACTCGGCTACGAGCGATTGCCGGCGGCGGCATGCGGTATCAGGCGACCGGCGCAGCGCGTGGCCGAGCGCCGGCGACGCGACGCGCCGGGCACGGAGGTATGACCGGGAGAAGCGCGCGGTTACAATACGCCGCTGCATGAATGCACTCACTATCCGCAAGCTCACCAAGACCTACGAGAACGGCACGCAGGCGCTCAAGGGCATCGACCTCTCCGTCGAGGCCGGGGATTTCTACGCCCTGCTCGGCCCGAACGGCGCCGGCAAGACGACTGCCATCGGGATAGTCAGTTCCCTGGTCAACAAGAGTGGCGGCGAAGTGATGGTCTTCGGCCACAGCATCGATTCCGAGCTCGAGGCGGCGAAGGCCTGTATCGGCGTCGTTCCGCAGGAGATGAATCTCAACCTGTGGGAGACTGTCGGCAACATCGTCACCAACCAGGCCGGCTACTACGGGCTCGGCGGCAAGCTGGCGCGGCAGCGCGTCGAGAAATACCTGCGTGCATTGAGGCTGTGGGATCGCCGCGACGACAATGCGCGCAGCCTGTCAGGGGGCATGAAGCGCCGGTTGATGATCGCACGAGCGCTGGTGCACGAACCGCGGCTGCTGATTCTCGACGAGCCGACGGCCGGCGTCGACATCGAGATCCGCCGGTCGATGTGGGACTTCCTGCGCGAGATCAACGACGCCGGCACGACGATCATACTGACGACCCACTATCTCGAGGAAGCCGAATCACTCTGTCGCCATATCGCGATCATCGACGAAGGTACGATCATCGAGGACGCGAAGATGAACGAGGTTTTGCGCAAGCTGCACCGCGAGGTCTTCGTGCTCAGCCCGACCGAACCGCTGTCCGCAGCTCCCGTTTTGCAGGGCTTCGATGCGCGCTTGCGCGACGATGGTGAGCTCGAAGTCGAGAAAGCGCGTGAGGACAATCTCAACGAGCTTTTCGAGCAGCTCGACGCCCGCGGCATCCGGGTCGCGAGCATGCGCAACAAGGCCAATCGGCTGGAAGAGCTGTTCATCCACATGGTGGAGAGCAAGCAGCAGGGGGACGCTGCGTGAACCTGGCGCTGAATCTGGTTGCCGTGCGCACCATCATCCGCAAGGAAGTCGTGCGCGTAATGCGCATCAAGATGCAGACGCTCGTGCCTCCGGCCATCACGATGACGCTGTACTTCATCATCTTCGGCAACCTGATCGGCCGCCGCATCGGAAGCATGGACGGCTTCGACTACATGCAGTACATCGCACCCGGTCTGATCATGATGTCGGTAATCACCAACTCCTACGGCAACGTCGTGTCCTCGTTCTTCGGGGCGAAATTCGGCAGGCACTTAGTAGAGATGCTCGTTGCGCCGATGTCCTACGCAACCATCATCATCGGTCACGTGGCCGGCGGCGTTCTCAGGGGGCTGCTGGTCGGTGCGCTGGTGACCGTCATTGCGCTTTTCTTCACCCGGCTCGACGTCGCGCATCCCTTCGTCGTAGTCTCGGTCGTACTGTTGTCGTCTATCGTGTTTTCCCTGGCCGGATTCATCAATGCCGTGTTCGCAAAGAAATTCGACGACATCTCGATCGTGCCGACGTTCGTGTTGACGCCGCTGACTTATCTCGGCGGTGTCTTCTACTCGATTTCGTTGCTGCCGGATTTCTGGCAGAACGTGTCGAAAGCCAACCCGATTCTCTACATGGTGAACGCCTTCCGCTATGGCATTCTCGGGAAGTCTGATATCAGCATCGGTCACGCCTACGCCATTCTCATAGTATTTGTTGTTGTCCTCTTTTCCGCCTGTATGGCGCTGATGCGCCGCGGCGTCGGTATTCGAGAGTAGCGATGTGCGGGCGATTTGCATTCTACTCCCCGGCTGAGGCGACCGCGGCGCTGTTCGGCGCGACAGTATCGGTGGATATCACGCCCCGCTACAACATCGCGCCTACGCAAGACATCGCAGCCATCCGCCCGGGCAGCGACGATGAACGGGAATTCGTGATGCTGCGCTGGGGGCTCGTACCGTTCTGGGCGAAGGACCCGTCGATCGGAAACCGGATGATCAATGCGCGCGCCGAGACAGTGGCCGAGAAACCGGCCTACCGCGCGGCGTACCGCCATCGTCGCTGCATCGTCCTGGCCGACGGCTTTTACGAATGGCACAAAGAGGCCGATTCGAAGACACCGTATTTCATTTCCCTCGCGGACGGGGAAGCGTTTGCCCTGGCGGGGCTGTGGGAAAACTGGAAAGACAAGGACAGTGGCGAGATCCTGCAGACGACGACGCTGATCACGACAGCCGCGAACGATTTCCTTGCACCTCTGCACCATCGCATGCCGGTCATCCTGGGTCCCGAGACAGCGAGCGAATGGCTGGCCGGTTCGGTCGACCTTCTGGACGATGTGGCGGCAAGAATGCCGGCACTAAAGGCGTGGCCCGTCGACCGCCGCGTCAACAACGCGCGCAACGAGGGTGACGACCTAATCGAGGCCGCCGGCGACATCCTGCGGTGACAGGTGGGGAATCATCGAGACGATCAGCGTTCCCGGTCCGCCGTGAACGCCCAGCGCGGTACCGATACCCGTCGAAACCAGCCGGCGTATGTTGCCAACCCGGTCCTGTAACGCCTCGCTCAATTCGGCAGCCTCGTTGGCACAGATGGCGTGACCGATAGCGACATCGACACCCTGTCCGTCCTGGATGCGGCGCGCTACGTACCTGGCGAACCTGCGGACGCGGTTTCTCCTGCCGAACAGGAATCCGCTCAGTGAGACACGGCCGCCGGGCGTCGTCCAGATGATCGGCGTAACTCGCAGCAGCTTTGCGAGGGTCCGGACCCAGGCGGGCAGGCGGCCACCCCGCACCGCGTATCGCATGTCCTTGAGCATCGCAAAAGTGCGGGTCAGCGGGATCTGCCGTTCCAACGCCGCAATCGTCTCGGTAATGCCGAGGCCGGCGTCGGCACACTCGGCAGCAAGCACCACCAGCAGCCCCTGGCCCATCGATGCGTTGCGCGAATTGATGACATGAATGCGCCCCGGCGCCCGCGTACGCTCGGCAGCGGAGCGGGCCGCTTCGTACGTGCCGCTGCCCCAGCTCGTCAGGTTTATCGACAGGACGTCCTCGAAGTGGCTGGCGAGGAACTCGAACTGGCGACGGAAATCGCCGGGTGCGGGCTGCGATGTCGTCGGGTGATTCGGGTTCGATGCGAGCTCGGCGTAGAACTCGTCGGTTGAAATGCTCACTTTGTCGAGGTAAGCGCGATCGCCGAACTGGATCCTGCACGGAACCATGTGAATGTCGAGGCGCTCCAGGTCGTCATCGACAATGTCGGCTGCCGAATCGGTTACGACCGCGAAGCGGCGTGACCGGTCGTGCGTGCTGTGCTGCTGACGATGCATATCGTCAGCCTTTTCCGCGCTGAGTTCGCCGAACTGCCGCGCGAGCTCGAACACGCTCTCCGGGTCGTCGACGTGAACATGTATGCGGGCCTTTCGCTTGGTGCCGGCCAGGACGACCGAATCGCCGAGATCCGCGAGCGCCTCGCGCAGCTTGCGGCGGTCGATTTCGCCCGCTGTGACGATGCATTCCGTGAAGAATCGGTATCGCGACACGTTGTCCGATTCGGATAACTCGACGACGGGTTCGATGCTGCGAAGCAGTGAATTGTCGGGCGCGGGCGCAATGATTCCATCCCGGACGAATTCCACGAATCCCCTGACGAGCTCTGCGAAACCCTTCGCCCCTGCGTCAACGACACCGGCCTTGCGCAGCACCTCGAGTTGCTCCTGTGTCTTGGCAAGTGCTTCCTCGACGTTGTCGAGCGCGCTGTCGAGTACAGTTGCAAACCCGTCATCCCGGGCCTCCGAGACCCGGACCTCGAGGGCTGTGGCGAACGCGGCCATCACCGACAACACCGTGCCTTCGCGCGGCCGGGACATCGCGTCGTACGCATAGTCGTTACCGAGACCGACCGCCTTGCTGAATGTGTAAGGTGTGAAGCGCGTCAGCTCGCCGGCCGAATCGCTCATGCCCTGGAAGAACTGCGCGACGATCGCTCCGGAGTTGCCCCGTGCTCCGTCGAGCAGCGCATCCGCGACGGCCGCGAGCAGGGTACCGAGGTGTCTTTCTCCGGGTTTCGAGAGCACGGCCAGCGCCGCTCCCAGTGAAAGACTCAGGTTGGTCCCGGTATCGCTGTCGGCAACCGGAAAGACATTGATGCGGTTCAGGAGGTCCTGCTGACGTATGACGCGATGAATCCCGGATCTGAGCGCGTCAGCAAACGCCGCGCCATCCAGGTGTTTGCCAACTGGATCGGTCAAACGGGAACTGCCTCAATCGCGAGGCAGCAGGAACGTCGTGCCACGATAATCCAGGATCACGCCGTCGGGGGTGATTTCGCTAACCCGGGGACCTTCGCTGAGTGTCGATTGCTCGCGCTGCTTGGACATGTTGATGAAGACGAATCGGTCCTCGGGGGTGTCGCTGTAGACATGGATGTCCAGGTGAAGGTCCGGCAACACGACCGTGCCGTTCGCCACCACCTCATGAAACGTCGGCAGCGCGGCGGTATTCGGAGACTGCCGCAGCGGCTCACTCGCGGCGATGACGCGTGGTTCATCCTTCACCGGTGGCTCACGGGTCGGCGCCTCGGTCGCGACCGGTTCCTGGCGAGGCGGTGCGTGTTGCCTGGCCACCTCGAGTTGGGCAGTGAAATCGTCACTCGCAGCGACCGGTTCGGCGGGTGGCGCGGCGGCCGGCACTTCGACGATGACAGGCTCCGGATCGGGCCGCATGAGCAGACCGATCAAAACCGCCAGGTTGACGGCGAGCAACAATGCCAACACCCACAGCCAGCGCGGGACACCGCCGCTACCGCTGCTGGCCGGGACCGTCGCAAACTCGGCGGATGCCTGTTGCTGCCGCTCGGTCTCCGATTTCTTCAGTGCATCGAGTATGAAGGACATGGCTCAATCCCTGGCAAGCCGCGGAGTCGTGAGGCGCGGCGTACCCTCGCTCGCGAGCAGCGAATTGATGAGGATTTGTGTCTGCTGGCCGGCGAGTCCGTCGACATCGAGGCGATGATCGCGCTGGAAATTCCTGACGAGTCTCTCGAGTTCGTCATCGAAGAAGTCAGAGGCGGGATCGTTGCTGGCATAGTCGGAACTGATCGCCGCGAGGCTCTCTCGCAGCCACAGCACGGCAGGGCCGGCGGAGCCAGGGCCCAGCGACACCGCTGCGCCGCCCTGCGGCCGCCAAAGCAGCATGAACTGGCCGAACCACGTCCCGGTGATCTCCGTGACGGGATGGGTCACCCTGATGCCACCTATCGACAGCTCGGCGGTTTCGCCGTGGATCGCCGTGAGTACGACGGCATGATCGTCACCGTTGTCGTCGACGAGTGTCAGGATTGCCGGTCGATCCAGCTGCCGGAGGCCGCTCCACGAGCCGCGCTGGTACAGGCAGGCGAGGCCGGCTGCGCTCGCCTGGGCGCAGCCGCTCTCGGCACCGCTGCGATACTCGAGCCCCCAGGCTTCGAAAAGTGCCGCGAGCGCGTAGGTGGTCGTGGTGACGTCGGCAGCAAGCTGCAACTGATCATTCAGCGACGGGGCGATCTCGGCGTCCGCGGCAGTCGGCTCGTCGACGGTGTCTGCTTCGATCGGCAGTGGTTCGGCAGTCTGCGGCTCGGCGGCCAGCATTTCGGCGGCGACGGTCTCGGTGACCGCAACTTCGGCCGCAGCGTCGGGTGGCTCAACCGGCTGTCGGCTGAAGGACCAGACGCTCGCCGAAATGATCGCGACGCCCGCGATACCGGCCGCCGTCGCAACCGGCCGCAGCCACGGTGACCTGTCCAGCTCACCGCGGACCTCGGCAGCTGCCTGCCGGATGAGGCGTCGCGTGACGCGACGCGATTCCTGGCTGTACGCGCCCAGCAATGCGCGATCGCAGATGACGTTGATCAGCCGCGGTACGCCCTGGGAGAGGCGGAATACTTCTTTCTTGGCGTTGTTGTCGAATACTTCACCGAGCGCACCCGCAACCTTCAGTCGATGCTCGATGTATCGCGCCGTCTCTTCGCGTGTCAGCGGCTCGAGGTGGTAGCGTCCCGTGATTCGCTGGGCGAGTTGACGAAGGTCGTTACGCGCGAGCAGGTCGCGAAGCTCAGGCTGTCCGATCAGGATGATCTGCAGCAGCTTCTGCTTGGCAGTTTCCAGGTTCGTCAACAGGCGAACCTGCTCGAGCACCGCCGGAGACAGGTTCTGTGCCTCGTCCACGACGAGTATCGTGCGGCGTCCTTCGGCGTGCGCGTTCAACAGGTGCTGGTTGAGTGCATCGGTCTGTGCCTTGATGCTGCCGCGATTGTGCGCAACCTCGATATGCAGCTCCTCGCAGATCGTTGCGAGGAACTCGACGACCGACAGCTGTGGATTCAGCACGACGGCAACGTCGGCGTTCTCGGGCATGCGATTCAGCAGCAGCGTGCGCACCAGCGTGGTTTTCCCGGTGCCCACTTCACCGGTCAGCTGGATGAATCCGCCGCTCTCGGTGACGCCGTAGACGAGATGAGCGAGCGCCTCCCCGTGCCGTTCGCTCATGAACAGGTATCGCGGGTCTGGCGTTATCGAAAACGGCTTTTCGTTCAGTCCGAAAAAATCGGTGTACATGATTCACTGCCGGCCGACGGTTCAATCCGCCGATTCTACCCCAATCACTGCCGATTCAGCGTCCTGGCCCGCCCGACCGATTCCGTCCCGAAACGATCGCGGATCTCGTCGACGGTCCGGTCGACGGCATTCGCGGGCGTATCGTCCGCAGCTGCGAACAGGTCGCCCTGCTGCCCGGGCGCCAGGTGACTGGCGCCAACCCCCAGGAGTCGTACACGGACCCCCGGGTTTCGCGCCAGCCAGGCATGCAGCAATCTGCTGGCGACGGCGAAGATCTGGTCTGTGCCGCTGGCCGGTGGAGACACTCGCCGCTGTCGCGTGAAGGTCCGGAAATCGGCGCGGCGGATCTTGATCTGCACGGTGCCCGCCGCGAGCCCGTGTTTGCGCAGCCGGCTGGCTGTGCGCTCGGTGAGGCGCAGCAGCTCGCGATCCATGTCGTCCCTGTCGCCCAGGTCAGTGTCGTAGGTTTCCTCTGCGCTGATGGATTTCTCGGCCCGGGATGCAAGCACTGGCCGGTCGTCGATGCCGGCTGCGCGGTCGCGGGTCTTTCGGGTGTAGCGGCCGAATACGGGCGACAGGTCGCGGTCTGGTGCCAGCCGCAAATCACGAACGGTTTGTACGCCGATTCGCGCAAGCCGCTTGCGGGTCTCCGGCCCGATGCCGGGTATGACGGCGACGGGCAGAGGATCCAGCTTGCGGGCGTAATCGCAGGGCTCGATGATCGTCAGTCCGTCGGGCTTGTCCAGATCGGATGCGATCTTCGCAACGAGCTTGTTTTCGGCGACACCGACCGATGCCGTCAGTTCCGTTGCCGCGAGTATTCGTGACTTGATGGACGCCGCGATCTCCTGCGGCGCGCCGAACAGGGCGACGCTGGCCGAAACATCCAGGAATGCCTCGTCGAGGGACAGGCCTTCGACCAGCGGTGTGTACTCCCGGAAGATCCCGAAAACGGTGTCGGAGACGCGCTTGTAGTGCGCCATGCGCGGCCTGACGCGCTGCAACTCCGGGCAGCGCCTGCAGGCTTCGGCCATGGGCATGGCCGAGCGAATACCGTACTTGCGGGCCTCGTAGCTGGCGGCTGCGACGACACCGCGGTTGGCGCCGCCGCCAACGACGACAGGCCGGCCGCGAAGAGCCGGATTATCGCGCTGTTCCACCGACGCATAGAAAGCGTCCATGTCGACGTGCAGAATGCTGCGTCGGGCAGGCGTCATCGTCACCGGCCGCGTTCGACGATGAAGCGCGCGAGCCACTCGAGCGGTGCCGCGTCATCACCGAATACCGCGAGTTCATCGAGCGCTCCGCGCAGCAGCTCATCGCAGCGTCGTCGGGAATCCTCGATGCCGAAGAGCCGCGGATAGGTTGCCTTGCCCAGTCGCTGGTCCGCACCGGCGGGTTTACCGATTACGTGGGTCTCGCCCTCGACGTCGAGGATGTCGTCCTTGATCTGGAACGCAATGCCGATCGCGCGGCCGAAGCCGTCGAGCGCGGCGGCCCGTTCGGCGGTGACATCGTCGCAGAGTATGCAGGCTGAGACGATCGCCGCATGAATAAGTGCGCCAGTCTTCAGCGAGTACATGTGCTCGAGTTCGTGGGTGTCGAGGGTGCCGCCCTCGGCCGCGAGGTCGATCGACTGCCCGCCCGTCATGCCGAGCGAGCCGCAGGCATCGGCGATGAGCCTGACGAGTTC
>JAAUXW010076102.1_pt1 | contig 12886 bp, 8 predicted proteins | sample 7278141 | NCBI WGS metagenome assembly JAAUXW01 (sample SAMN14350115, study PRJNA611818) | marine sediment metagenome | isolation source: surface marine sediment (2.1m) | place: French Polynesia: Moorea | collected 2018-08
GACGCTCTTCCGATCTCTGAGCCGGGACGGGGCCCGCGGACGCCACATCCTCCTCCGGCGGGCCGGCAGGTTTCGAGGGGCGAGCGGCCTCCGTCACCTCGGGGGAGCCTGTCGGCGAATCCCGCTGGTGCGGCGCGACGGCGGGCACCGGCCGCTCAGGTGGTTCCAGGTATTCTTCGGACGCTGTCATTCCGGGGGACGAGTGCGCCCCCGGCGAGGTACCCGCCCGGGCATCGCCCAGGCTGGGCTTTTCTGCCTCCGGGGACGACTCGGCCTCGCCCTGCCCGATACTGTCGCCCTCAACACCATCTGCGGCCCCCTTGTCCGCTCCCACGATGGCGCCCCCCCCGAGTTGTTCGTTGAGATCCAACCGGGGGTCGGTTGTCGCGCCGGACTCCCGCCGCAGGTCCCGGCGCAGAATCGCCAGGCGCTCTTCCACCGCCTGGGTTGCGGTGGGCGGGGGTCTCTCCTGCGTTTCCTGTGCCGGGGCCAGGGAGGGGGGCGTCTGCCGCGACGGCTCTACAGGAGGCGCCAGGGTATTTTGAACCAACTCCAGGTTGGTGCGGGCGTCCTCGAGGGAGGGGTCGAGTTCCAGGGCCCGTTCGTAGGCCCCCCGGGCGTCCGCCAACCGTCCGAGCCGTACCAGGGCGTTGCCGCGATTGTAGTGCGCCAGGGGATGATCGAGTCCTGAAAACACCGCCACAGCCACCGGATAGTCCCTGTTTCTGTAATGTGCAATGCCTCGCCAGAGGGGATCGGCGAACAACTGTGCAGCAGCGGCTGGATCGTTTCGCCGCAGTGCCTGAAGGCCCCGCTGATCCTGGTTCCACCAGAATGCCTGCCAGTCCAGGGCTTCAACCTGGGCTGGGGGCAGGCCAAGGCACAGGACGACGACCGCCAGCCAGCCCCTGCGAAAGGCCAGGGCCGCCAGGGGCAGCACCAGCAGAATCAGCCAGGGCCCCTGATCCTTCCAGGCCTCCCCCTGTCCCGCCAGCGCCCTGCCCCGCCCTTTGAGCGGTGCCGCCAGGGCATCGACCAGGCGATCGAGGTCGGCATCCCCCGGCGTGTAACGGACGTAGGTCCCCTGTCCCGCCTGCGCCAGCGCCCACAGCGGCTGATCCCTGAGCCGTGGGCGCACCGGTCGCCCGTTCCGGGTGAGCACCCCCCCGCCTTCCAGGGGAATGATCCCCCCGGCCGGCGTCCCCAGACCGTAGACGCTGATTCGGATACCCGCGGGACGACCGTCCGAAGCCGCTGCGATCTCCTCCTCGCCCAGACCGTCGGTGACGAGCAGGACGTCGCCGCGGGACTCACCGGCACCCTCGATGAGTTCGTAGGCCAGGGCCAAGGCCGCCGCGGCGTCGCTCCCCTGACTGGGCATCAGACCGGTCTCCAGGGCATTCACGGTGGCGCCGATCAAGCCCCCGTCCTCGGTCAGTGGCATGGCGCTGTAGGCCTGCAGCGAAAAGACCACCAGGCCAAGCTGGCGCGGGGGCAGGCGCCGCAGGAGCCCCCGAAGCTTTTCCCGTGCAACCGCCAGCCGGGAGGGCGCCAGGTCCACGGCATCCATGGAGCGTGACAGATCGAGAGCCAGGACCAGAGGCGGCGTGTCCGGACGGAACCTGTGCACCGGGGCCTTGGAGAACGTGGGGCCGGCCAGGGCAAGCACCGCAAGCAGCCATGCCAGCAGCAGCAACGGCGCCGGGCGGACAGCCGCGGCCGGGGTGAAGAGCAGATGGGCCAGCAGATGGTCGTCGACTATCCCCCGCCAGGGGTTGGGACGCGGCGGCCGGCGCAGCCAGTACAGGGCCAGTGCGGTCAGTGGAACCAGCGCCAGCAGCCACCAGGGCCGCAGAAAATGGAAATCCAGCAGCTCCGACACTCAGGGTTCCCTGTGTTCGAAAAAGCGCACCGGATCCGATGCGCCCGGTGAGCGGGGCTCTAAGACGACGTCCCGGTCGGGGGCCGAGCGACGGAGGCCCCTGAACAAAGGCCATGTCCTCCCGCTGCCGGCGTAGACCATCCAGACGCTCAGGATCAGAGCCGCCGCAAGGGGCCAGGGATAAAGCGCTATCCCGTAATAGACCTTGATGTCCTCGCCCAATGCAGGTTCCAGACGGTCCAGGTCCCTGTATGCCGCCTGCAATCCCCGGGTATCCAGCACATGAAAAAAGACGCCCCCGGTGCGCCCGGCAATGGACTCCAGCACCTCACGATCGAAATCCGCCGCCCCTTCCGACGACCAGATTCCGTAGGGATTGGGCGCCGCCGCCGCGGCGCGGCCGATGCCCACGGCGTGTATGCGGATGCCGAATTCCGCCGCGATATCGGCGGCCTGCCGGGGACCGATGCTGCCGCTGTTGTTGTCCCCGTCCGTGAGCAACACCATGGCACGGCTGTCTGCGGGCAGCGCCCGCATACGTTTGACGGCCAGACCGATGGCGTCGCCCACCGCGGTGTACTCCCCAGCCAGGGCGATCTCCGCCTCCTCCAGCAACGTCTTTATGATCCGATGGTCGTGACTGAGGGGCGCCCGCAGGTAGGGACGGGCCCCAAACAGGATTAGACCCAGACGGTCGCCCCGGCGGTGGTCGATGAATTTCCCCACCACCCGCTTGACTGCGGTCAGCCGGTCCGCAGGTTCCTCCTCGAGCACGAAGTCCATCTGGCGCATGCTGCCGGAGATATCGACCACCAGCATGAGATCCCGTCCCGTAGTGGGAATCGCCCCGCTGCCCCCCAGCCACAATGGCTGAGCCAGCGCCAGCAGCAACAGTAACCACAGCACCCAGGCCGACAGCAAAGGCCGCCCCCATCCGTGTCCGCCCGACGCCTGCTTGAGTTCCCGCAAGAGCGCAAAGAAGGGGACCCTGAGGGCGGCGCCCGATACCTGGTCCCGGGGTGGCAGCCAGCGTCTGAGGAAATAGGGCAGGGGCAGCAGGCACAATGCCCAGGGCCAGTACAACTCGATCATCGGGTGTTCCTGCGAATCCAGCGCCTGGCCAGGGACAACAGGGCGGATGCCTCCACCTCCCCCTTGCCGCTGTACGGCAGGGTGTGCAACACCCGGCCGGGGCCACTTGAGAAGTCCCGGGTCCTGCCGGTGCGATCCAGGTGGCCGAGCCAGGCCTCCCCCCGAAGGCCGGCTACTGCGGTCCGCCTGGCGCGGGCCAGGGTCACACGACGCAGCAGCTTGGACAGACCCGCCGCCAGGGCCGAGGGGTCCCCGATGGACTGATACTCCCGGCGCAGCCTGTCCAACTCCCGCAACGCCGCGCGCCGCAGGGCGCGTCGTCGATACAGGGCGATACCGGCAACGACAGCGAGCAGGATCAGCCCCGCCAGCAGCCACCAACCCGGCGCAGGGGGCCACCAGGAAACGCCGTCCGGGAGTTTGATCTCCCGAATACGCTCACCGAGGTCGCTGTACTCCATCATTATCAGTCGTTCAAAGCCAATGCCTGGATTGTTCCCTCCCCAGGGCAAGTATATAAACTTTTGTGCCGAAGCCCCGACTTGATTTGCCCGCTCGAAAATTGTCAACAGATCGACTGCACGGCCTTCGATCGATCGTGCGAACGATGACTCCCGCCGAATCATGCTTTGGCACTGATGAATTGTGGTGTGCCATTCGGACAGGGCGCATCGGTTTCAAGCAGGCGATCCGGCAAATTCTCCAGGAGAACGAGGCGGTGTCGCCAATTCGCTCCATCGAGACTCGGTACGACTCCGCAACTCTCGCCACAGGCTCAAGACGAACGACGTCGGAAGAACTATAGATGCTGAAGCATCTGGCGGAGGCCATGGAAACTCAGGGATATCCACTCCGGGTGGCGCTGTAACGGATGGGCGTGCAATAGTCGGTGGTGGCGCCATAGTCGGTGGTGGTGGCGGCTTCGCGGGTGGTGGTGCCATGTGCTGGGGTGGTGCCCTACCGGGTGGTGGCGCCCAGGTCGGTGGTGGAGCCCAAGGCGGTGGTGGCGCCCAAGGCGGTGGTGGCGCCGTAGCGGGTGGTGGCTCGGGGGCCGTACAGGTATCGAGCCATACCAAGGTGAAGAGAAGTGCCACCCAGACAAAAAAAGTGGCAAAGCAGATCCGGAGGAGCGACCATCGCTCGACTCCAAACCGCTTCGGGTTCCACCGAAAAAGAAGTGCGAGTATCGCCGGTGGCGCAAGGATTACTACCGCAGCGACTACCCAAAGGGGGACAGTTTCCATTGTCGTAGGATCCCGGAACAGGCTAGGTAGTATGCGGCGTCCCTTGTGGCCTGACGTCCGGCCCTAGATCAATACGGAAAGGGCCAGACATGACGTGGGAAGTCTTGAGTCTTGAGACCTGTCGGCAGCAGACCGAAGGGTCCCTCCCGGCTAGGAGTCCGCACGGAACGCAAAGCAAGTTCACAACCGTACAAGACTAAAGTTCATCCACAGTTTGCATCAGACACCTGGGGAGGTAGAAACGCGTCCCACCGTCAAGTCGGCACTCCGGTGCTGTCAAGCGTTCGAAGCTGGTTGGGGACAGGCACACAGTTTCCCAAGCTGATGGTTAACTTGAACTTGGCCCTTCGCCTCAATGGGTAGGAAACCGTACCGGAAATAGGATGTCAAGTCGCGGCCGCACAAGTCCTTACTTGGTGGGACGGTAGGCGCACAGCTTCCCAAGCTGCCGGGCGACATCCTCCCCGGGTGTCCCAGAGCTGCACCCCTAGAGCGGACGCTACGCTGCCGCATGCGAGAAGCAGAAACGGTTGTGTCGCTTCATCGCCGGGTCTGCGTAAAGGAGAGACATCTGTCACCGGTGCTCAATCTATACATTTTTTCAATAAACATCGAAATGCCTTTCGGATGGATACAAACTCCGTCTCTACACAGATTGCGGCAGCAATCCGATCCGAATCAGAACCGATTTCGGAGTCGCCAGTGGTGTGGCAAAAAGACAAGACGGGACATGGCGATGATGATGACGACTGAGCAGGGCTGAGTCTATCTGAGTCGCGTTGCGTCTCTGCGGCGATTCGCCCCATACTCAGCGGCGAGGTCTTTCGTTTCCTGTGATTGAACGCTCCTGGCGCCGTGGCGTAAGAAGCCCCTCCCTCAGCCGCCGGATCCAGGGCTCCTGCGTACCCAGGACGAAAAAGCGCCCCCCGTTTCTCCGCAATACGGCGGCGGCCTTCTCCCGGCGGGCCAGGAAACGGTCTCGAAACGCCTTTCTCAGGGCCCGGTCCGCAGTGCTGAGCCCGAGACAACCGTTGCCGTCGCTGAAGGCGTAGGCCCCGGGGCGGGGGAGAGCCGCCTCCAGGGGATCAAACAGCATCAGGGCCAGAAGTCCATGGTGGCGGGCAAGGTTCGTCAACTGCCTTTCCGCCGCCGGGGACAGGTCCAGGAAATCGCTGAGTACAAGCACCGGGCTGCCGGGACGCGCCCTGCGACGCAACAGTATCAGGGCGTCGGCCAGCTTCGAGCGGGATCCGCCGGCGGCAGGCTGCCCTGACGGGAGCGCCGCCAGCAGGCCAAAGAGGCGGGCCGCCGCGGCCTGGCCACCGGCTGCCGGGCAGCGATGGCAATGGCGTCCGTCACCAAAGACGATGCCCCCGACGCGATCGCCGCTGCCCACCGCCAGCCAGGCGAACAGGGCGGCCACCCGGGCAGCCAGCACCCATTTAAAGGCGTTTCGGCTGCCGAACTGCATGCCGGGGCCGGCATCGATGAGGATGTACAGGGAGTGCTCCCGCTCCTCTTGAAAGAGCTTGGTATGAAACTGGCCGGTACGCGCCGTCACCCGCCAGTCGAGGGTCCGATAATCATCTCCCGGCTGATAGGGACGCACCTCGTCAAATTCCAGGCCACGGCCCCGGAACAGTGACCGATAGCCGCCGGCAAAGAGTCCGGCCACACCGTCCGTCGTGCCCGCTGCGAGCCGCGCCGCCTCGTGGCGCAGCCCCATGAGCTCCCGGCGGCTTACCCTGACGCCCTCCATGTCGTGAGGAGACACCCTCGGGGGGCCTGCTGGGGTTGTCCGGATCATGGGCATCTCGGGTTTCGCAACGATTCAGGGGATGGCCACCGCCGCCAGCAGGCGTTCGACCACGCGGTCAGAGGCGACCCCGTCGGCCTCCGCTTCGTAACTCAACAGAATCCGATGCCGCAGCACATCCGGCGCCACGGCGTGGATATCGTCCGGGGAGACATAGTCGCGCCCCTCGAGCCAGGCATGGGCGCGGGCGGCAAGATCCAGTGCGATGGTGCCCCGGGGGCTGGCGCCGTAACGAATCCAGTCCGCAAGCTCGGGATCGAAGGGCCCCGGGTCACGGGTAGCCACCACCAGCTGTACCAGATACTGTTCCAGGTCCGGCGCCAGATGAAGATCGAGCACCTCCCCGCGCGCCGCGAACACGGTCTCTGCGGAAACCTTGGCCGCGACCCGGTCGCTGACCGCCCGACCTTCCCGCCGGCCCTTACGCACCAGACGCAGGATGTCCGCTTCGGCCGCCTTGTCCGGGTAATTTACCTTGGCGTGCAGCAGAAAGCGGTCCCGCTGGGCTTCGGGCAGTGGATAGGTGCCCTCCTGTTCGATGGGATTCTGGGTCGCCATCACCAGAAACATGTCCGCCATGGGATAGGTCGTATGGCCTACTGTTATCTGACGTTCCGCCATGGCCTCCAGCAGGGCCGACTGGACCTTGGCGGGCGCCCGATTGATCTCATCGGCCAGGATGAAGTTGTGGAAAAGGGGCCCTTCCTGAAATCGGAACAGACCTTCCTGGGGCCGGAACACCTCGGTTCCGATGAGGTCCGCGGGCAGTAGATCGGGGGTAAACTGGATGCGGTGGAAATCCCCCTCCAGCCCCTTTGCCAGGGTCTTGACCGCGCTGGTTTTGCCAAGTCCGGGGACCCCCTCTACCAGAAGATGACCGTCCGCGAGCAGTGCGATCATGAGTCGGGCAACCAAAGCCTCCTGACCCAGTATGCACTGACTCACCTGAATCTGAAGCCCTTTGATCTCGTCGAATACGGACATTCTTCCGCCTTGGTCTGCTTTTTACCGTTCGCCGCAGAGGACAGAGACTGCACAGAGAATTCCATTGCGTATCGTCCGATGTCATCCGCCGGACGCCCGACATTGAACCTCATCGAGGATTGATTCCGCTCAGTCTTGGACACCCTCTACGCTGACCCTGTATCCTGCCTTCTCAAGGGCGTCCACCACGGCTTCGAGATGATCCCGTCCCCGAGTCTGCAATACGAATACAAGCTCGGTCGCCTGCACCGGCAACTCGGTAAAGATACGCTGGTGACTGACCTGGACGACATTGGCGCCGGTATCGCCAATGCATTTGGCGGCCTTTCCCAGCTCGCCGGGGACATCGCGTATCTGCAGCACCAGGCGGGCCAGCCGGGCCGAACGCACCAGACCCCGCTGGATGATGGACGAAAGTATCGGCAGATCGATGTTGCCACCGGAAATCACCAGCCCCACCCTGCGTCCCGAAAATCGGTCGCGGTATCGGCGCAGCGCGGCGAGACCGGCGGCTCCCGCACCTTCTACAACCGTCTTCTCCACCTCCAGCAGCAACAGTACCGCCTGTTCCATATCGGCCTCATCTACCAGAAGGACCTCGTCCACGAGCTTGCGGACTATGGGCAGGGTAAGTCGCCCCGGTAACTTCACGGCGATGCCGTCGGCGATGCTGAACGATCCGCATCGGGCTTCTTCGTCTCGCAGCGCGCAGGACATGGAAGGGAAACGAGCCGCCTCGACGCCGACGATCTCGATAGCGGGACGCAGGGCCTTGGCCGCTACGGCGATTCCCGCTATCAGCCCCCCCCCGCCGATGGGCACGACCAGGACCTCGAGATCCGGCGCCGCGTTCAGCATTTCCAAGGCGATGGTGCCCTGGCCCGCAATCACCTGCGGGTCGTCATAAGGATGCAGGAAGACCAGATCCCGCTCCGCGGCGATCTCGCGGGCCAGAACGCCCGCCTCGGCCAAAGTTTCCCCCCGCAGGATCACCTCGGCGCCGAATCCCCGAGTCTGTTCCGTCTTCACCGAGGGCGTGAAGCGCGGCATCACGATAACGGCGGAGACACCGAGACGCTGTGCATGATAGGCGACCGCCTGCCCATGGTTACCGGCAGACATGGCGATCACGCCGCGGGCGCGCTCTGAGGGCGTGAGCGACAGCAGCTTTACCAGTGCGCCCCGATCCTTGAACGAGCCGGTAAACTGCAGATTCTCCAGCTTCAGGCCGACCTCTGCCCCGCTCATCCGAGAAAGGACGCGAGATTCAACCCAGGGGGTCTCCACGACACCGCCCCGGATCGCTTCCGCAGCGGCCTGGATATCTGTGTAAGAAACGCTCACGTGGCAACGATTATGACTACGGCACTGCAGGATACGATTTTATCAGATGCTCGTTAGGGAAACTCTGATTAATTCAGAGTTTCCTCCAGCACAGGGATGTGCTGCCGTTTCCGGTCACTGTAAGCGACTGAAAACGAGGCTCCCTGGAGCATACGCCTGACCTGCATAGCTCAACAATTTACCTTAGAGGACGCAGAGGAAACGCAGAGAATAAAGGTCTACGGCAACCGGGGCCTGCATACTTGTCGCAACGCTGTGTAGGCTCCACTGCTTCCGCTTCGGATTACGAAGGCATTGAGGATTCTAAAATCTCTGCGCCCTCTGCGTCCTCTGCGTCCTCTGCGGTAAGCTATGGGGGCTGGACCGGAGGAAGCGCATCCCGGCGGCCGCAGAGGATTCCGGACACTGTCTGTTCCTGGAATAGGTCGCGCAAGCAGCGAAGACTGCCGCCCCGAGCAGCGCCTCGCCCGCTGTTTTCAGGCAATCTGCTTTTCGGTGGGGGTGGCGAGGCTGGCGTCGGGAAGGATGAGGGTGTGGGGTTTGGCTATACCGAAGCCCTGGGCATAGTCGATGCCGATCTCGCGAAGGCGCTCCAAGACGCTGGTATTCTCCACGTATTCGGCTACGGTCTTGAGACCGAGAATATGGCCGATCTCGTTGATGGTCTTGACCATGGCATAGTCAACGGGATCCACGAGTATATCTTTCACGAATAACCCGTCGATCTTGAGGAAATCTACGGGAAGCGCCTTGAGATATCCAAACGACGACATACCCGTGCCGAAATCATCCAGCATGAAGCTGCAGCCGACGGACTTGATCAGTTCGATAAACTTGCCCGCTTTGTCTATCTGCGTGACCGCTTCGGTCTCGGTTATCTCGAAACACATTACCTGCGACGGGATCTGGTATTTCTTCAGGCTCTCGACTACGAACCGGCCGAGGTCCGGATCCGCCAGCGACGCACCGGACAGATTGATGGAATACAGACTGGGCCCCATCCGAGCGCAGAGTTCGGCGTACTTCGAAAACAATCTCTCCATGACCCACCGGTCTATCTCCGGCATCAATCCGAACCGCTCCGCTACCGGAATGAATGCCCCCGGCGACACCAGTTCCCCTTCCTCATCCACCATACGCAGCAGGATCTCCAGGTGACTTTCCGTATGCCCCGAATCCTTATGGACCTGGACTATGGGCTGCGCATAGAGGCAGAACCGGTTCTCCCGCAGTGCGGCGCGTATCCGGGGCACCCACGACATCTCCTGAAAGCGGCGTTCGTGTTTTCCGTCGGCGGGTGTATACACATGCACCCGGTTGCGCCCCTCTTCTTTTGCACTGTAACAGGCCGAGTCTACGCAGCTGATCACCTCTTCCGGCCTGCCACTGTTGGCGTCCAGACTCACCAGCCCGATGCTCACCCCGATCTCGAAAATATGGCCTGTGTGGGTCACGCGGTTGCTTTTGACGGTCTCACACAGGTCCGTTGCGACCTGATAAGCCTGATCCGGTGGGCAACCCTCCAGGAGAATGCCAAACTCGTCGCCGCCCAGGCGGAACAGCGTATCCGCCGCCCGCAACTGCGACCGCAACAATGAGCTGATCTGTTTGAGGACCTGGTCTCCTACATGGTGACCGCAACTGTCGTTCACCACCTTGAACTGGTCGAGATCCAGATACAGAAGCGCGTACTCCAGATCACGCTCCTTGGCGTCCAACAGGGCCTGTTCGACGCGATAGCGGAATTCACTGCGGTTGAAAAGGCCGGTAAGGTCGTCGCGTTTGGCCTTCCATGCGAGACGATTCTGCAGCTGGCGCTCCTGGCTCACGTCGCGAATCACCAGTACCACGCCTTGGTTGACGCTCGATTCTACTCCGATCGGCGCGGCCGTGTAGTTTACTGGAATGTTCTTGTTTTTTCTCACCAATACCGCATTGCGCGGGGCTCGTATCATCTCTTCTTTGTGCAGGCACTCTTCTATGGGGTCTTCCAGATTCACCTCCGAACCCTCGTCCCTCAGCACCAGGGTCTCGTTCCAGGGCTTTCCGATGACGTCTTCCCCGTCGCTTCCCAGCAAATGACGGGCGGCCGAATTGAGAAAGCGCACCCGACCTTGACTATCGGTGGTGAACACCGCATCCCCGATGGACGACAGCGTGACGAGCGCCCGCTCCTACTCGGCCAACAACTCTTTGCTTACGACCCTTCTGAGGTAGTGGAACCGCAAAGCGAAAAAGACCACCAGCGCAATAACCGACATCAATGCAATCATGGAACGGATGAACTGGTCGCGGCCTTCTTCACGCTCGACCATGGCTATGAGCACACCGATATCGAGCTGGTCCTGTCCGATCTCCATCTGGCTGGTCATTCCCTTGTACTCGCGCTGGTCATCCACGTATGAGAGCATGCCTTGTCCGGAAGACTCAGGGATGATCGTCCGCCCGGCGTGCTGCCCCAACACTATTGTCTTCCCTTGCCAGCGGACAAAAGGCGTGGACCTCAGGGTGTGGGCCAGGTAATCGCCAAACTCTTTTTTCCTGAGATCCACCGCACCGCAGAGATAGCCTATGGTTCTGTCGTTTTGCACTACCGGAACGGTCTTTACCAGGAAGAATCCGCTCTCTATACTCGCTACGGTGATGGACAGTCTGTCACAAAAACCCGTGTGATCCCGCGCGGGTAAAGCATTTCCGAATGATGCAAGATCGGCGCCGTTTGTATCGTGAACGTGTAGAAATTCGAAACCGGTGAGTTCATAGTGCGCCTCGAGATACCGGTTCATCTGAGGCAGTATCTGCAGATTCATGGTGACCTGCAGGGTATTGTCAGACGCCATACGCGACAACGCGCCGGTCAATCCCTCAATCTTGTGCTCGAGGATCAGGTGAAAGGTCTCGACCGCGGTCAACAGGCGTTTTTCCGAGCTTGCATCGAGCTGCTCGGTGAACATCTGCCAGAGAATGAAGGCCGCGGCGACAGCGGGCAAAACGGCGACCGCGATCAACAGCAGAAACAGTCGACCGCGGTCCCTGATGTAGTTAAGGCAGCGTTGTGTTACCGTCGGATTCACTGCAGCAGACACATAGACGCGTCATCGCCTCGATCTAACGATAGACATGGTCGGCCGCAGTCAGCAGCGGCGGGGGTATCTTGATGTTAAGTTGTCTCGCCCGCTTCTGATTGAAAACAATGGCGTAGTCCCGGGCATCTTCTATGGGAAGGGTACCCACCTTTTCACCATTCAGAATACGGGCGGCCTTTTCTCCCGCCATGCGCCCCATGGACGTAAAATCGACCGCCGCGCCGCCGAACAGTCCTATTTTGGAGAAGAAATAATTGAGTGACATCTCCGGCTTGCGGCTGTTCTTTATGGTCCACGCGAAAATTTCCGGTGCGGTATAGGTATCCCCATGCGCCGTCTTGAGCGACAATGCGGCCGGATATATTGCCCGTACCCTGGGGTCCTCGTTAAGTTCGTAAATGAGGGACTGGTATTCTTCAAAGTTTCTGACGCGGTGCAATTCCCAGTCTACCTGGGTTTTCTCGGCGGCGATTTCCAGCTCGAACTGGCGTGAGATCGCATTGCCGGTCGGGGAATAATCCGTAATGCCGACTACCTTGTCTCCTTCTTCAAACCCGTTCAGCGAAGAGCCGATAACCGACAGAGACTTTGCCAGATAAAGCTTTTCATAAACGCCGGTCACGTTGGAACCGGGGCGTTCAGCCCGCTCAAAAAAGGGCTTCTTGACGTTATAAGCCGAAGGCTGCCCATTCATACCCGAAAAAACCACTGCGATGTCGTCTCGCCCCACCAGCGGAAGCATGACCTCGCGAATCGCGTTGTCGTCAAGCACCACGACGACATCCGGTTTGAAGGCTTCTATTTCCTTGAGGGCTTTCTTGGCTTGAGCGCGGATTGCCTGCGGCGTCGTATGAACCTTTTTGGTGTTCATATAGAACGACTCTAAAACCAGATTCTCGTTCTGCCTCCAGCCGTTGGCCGCCAGCGCCTCTACGACGCCCTGCCCCTGGGGTTGACCGCAAATGTGGTCAGCCTCATAGCTATGCACGATCATGACGCGCGCCATCTGACCGCTTGGTGCCAGAGACGGCGTCAGGGTCAGCACACACAGCAATGCAAATATTGCAGTTCGCATATCTTTCTCCCGGCCACCGGCCCCAGGTTGCCACCGCCGGCGTGAGGTACCCCACCTCTCGGAGTAATCACAGCCGTTGCGGCAAAAGCAGGCTCAGCGGCCATAAACGGGTTCTCCCGTACGCTGTTCCAATCAATCCGGCGTCGCACCTCGATCGGTCGCCATTGAGTCACAACGGCGACTTGGTACCCGCAGTCGATCAACCTTGCTCCGTATGCCGAGTCGAGCGGATAACCCGCGATCGCGGCTAAGTTTTCTGGTCAAGACCGGTGTACTGGCAGGCGAGGTGCAGAACCTTTCCCGGTTGAATATGTACTTCGACATGGATGCATAGATCTTTAGGAAGGAGGAACCGTACAGGAA
>JAAUXW010152221.1_pt1 | contig 12884 bp, 7 predicted proteins | sample 7278141 | NCBI WGS metagenome assembly JAAUXW01 (sample SAMN14350115, study PRJNA611818) | marine sediment metagenome | isolation source: surface marine sediment (2.1m) | place: French Polynesia: Moorea | collected 2018-08
AAACAGAATGAAAAGATCGTGCATTTGGGTGTCCTTGCCCACGAGGGAGGGGCGCACCAGGTTGTCGACGCTGCCCACCACCAGGCCGCAGAACAGGGCCAGTCCGACCCCTTTGACGTAGTTCCCGGTGGCGATCAGGATGATGACGGCCGGAATCCAGACCAGTCCCGTACCGATGCCCGGGATGATGGAGAGCACCCCCATGACCGTCCCCCAGAAGGCAGCCCCCTTGATCCCCACGACGAAGAAGCCCAGGCCGGCCAATCCGCCCTGCAGGATGCAGATCACGATCGTGCCCTTGATGGTGGCGCGGGTCACCGAGGTAAACCGATCCAGGAGCTGGCGCTCCTCGTCGTTTTGCAGGGGGAGATAGTAAAGGATACGGGACAGCAGCTTGTTACCGTCTATGAGGAAGAAGAACATGGTGTAGAGCATGATGAAGAACATGAACAGAAAGTTGACGGTGCCTAGCGCGCCGGAGCCCAGATTACGGATCAGCAACCTGCTCAAGGAACCGACGAACTCGCCGGCCTTGCGCAGGATGGTTTCCTTGTAGACGATAATGTGATCGAAATAGGGGAGGCGGTCCAGATAATCGGAAAAGATGGTGGGCTCGGCCAGAAACCGTTCGACGGCCGGCTGCACGGACTGGCTGACGGCAATGGCCTGGGCCGTGACGATCCCGATCAGGATGCTCAGGGGCAGCAGCACCACGATGACGATCAGCAGCAGGGTGGTCATGGAGGCCATCGCCCGTCGGCCCCCGAATAGCCGGACCAGCCGCTGATATACCGGCTGGGTCAGGGCCGAAAAGATGCCGGCCAGGAAAATGGCCATTAAAAACTGTCGGATCATGGACAGAAAAATGGCAGAAATCAAAACGACCAGTAGCAGAACCACGGTTTTGTTGATGCGTTCGTCCTTGATCGCCATCGATCCCTCAACCTTCCAGCTGTCGGGCATTGGAGACGATGCCTGCGCGAGTGGCGCGTTGGTCACAGGCACCGTCCGTTTACTGTTCGGTCAGGGTATCAAAAAAGCGGGTCGATTCCAAGCTTCGCGGATGCCCGTCGTATTTTCTTCCGGTCAGGCGCCGGTTTGGACAGGTGTTGCCCCTGGAGGCTGGCGCTGTTGCCAGAGCGGACATGGCCAGACCGGCAGAAAACGACTCATTCCTGGTGGGGTTCCTGGATCCGCCCCTCGATGATGGCACCGGGTTCGTCGGCTTCTTCAGGCGCGGCGCGTTTGGTCGGGCTCGCGGCCGGCGGCCTGCGGTGCTCGACCGGACCGGTGGTTGGAATTCGATGGCCGACGGAGCGGTCGGCGACAATTTTGCTTGACCCACAGTTGCGATGCGAATTATGGTCTCGAACACACGAGCGCCAACTGAACCTCCTGCACGAACGATTCGATTCACCGACCGCCTCCTCCGCCTGACGTATTTCCACCCTCGATATGCATCGTCAATCTGAATTTCGTCTGATGGAGATGCCCATGGAACTGATCGAAACCAGAATCATCCGCCAGAAAAGGGAGTCTTTGAAGAAAAAGGATCGGCGCTGCGGGGACGATCGACGAAAAACCTATTGCCCGGAGCATTTTCTGAAAGGCGGCCAAGAGCGGCGAAGCGGGCGGGAAAGGCGGTTTGTGTGGTACATGACCATGTAGACGCCCCATCGATTTGCGCAGGGTTTGCATCCCGGCCCTGAATGATTATTAATGTCTTCGAGGTTAATTATCCTTGCCATATGGAAGATTGCCTCAAACCTCCCCCGACAGCGGGGCCATCCGGCCCCGCTGTTATAATTTGATACCGGCTCCCGACCAGGCTTCCCCGTCGTTGCGTTTCAGCGCCTGTTGACATTTCCGGTCCGCAGGGCAATTGGCATAGCCAGTAATTGATATTATTGAATTTTCATGAACATGACGGGGGTGGTCCCGGGCATTGACGTTACGGTTGAGGAAATGACGGCACATGGCTATACCACACGACACCCCTCTATTTTTTTTGTTGAACGAGATCGAAATAGACCCTCTCGATGCGTGTGAAGATGCCGCGCCAGGTAGAGGCGGCCAGAGGTTTTGCAATGGCGGCGAGATTGATCTGTGGCTCCCGGACGGCGGCGGTCATCTGGCGCGTAAGAATCCGGGCCATGTCCCGTTCGAAGGCCGGCAGATCTTCAGGGTAGGGCTGGTCCAGCTGCCGCAGCCTGGGGGTGGGTACTAGCGCGATATAATCCTTCCCGATTCCTTCGGCCGCTTCCCGCACGCCGGGGAGCGCAGTGGCCACCACGCGACAGCCGCTGGCCAGCGCTTCCAATACCACCAGGGGCAGGCCTTCGAAGAAGGATGAGAGCACGAAGACATGGGCTCGACGGAAGATCTCGGCCAGGCGGGCCTGGGGCACCTGGCCGTGTACGACGACCCGTTCGCCCAGACTGGCGGCCAGCCGCAGGCACTCGTCTCTTTCGGCCCCGCTACCACCGCCTACCAGGTGCAGTTGCCAGTTGGGCGTCGTGACCTGGGGCAGGGCCCGCAGCAGGCAGGGCAGGCCCTTGGCCCGGATCATTTTTCCGGCATAGACCAGCTGCACCGGAAAGGGGGCAGGCTTGAGGCCGACCGTAAACAGCCGATCGTTATAGCCGGCTCCGGTCACCACGATCCGCTCCGGCGGCAGGCCATAGTTATCCTCGATATCGGCCTTTTGGGCGCTGCTCAAGGCCAGGGCCGCATCTAGGCGAGTGCACCCGGATAGCACCTGGGCGCGCAGATGCGGGCAGTTTGCGAACTGGCGCAGATCGGTGCCGTGGCAGGAGGTCACCAACGGGATCGCGGGAAAAAGGCGGCGCGCCAGGGCGCTGACCAGCCAGAGATGGTGGCTGTGGATGATGTCCGGCTGGAAGGCGGCCACCACTTCGCTCAGGACCCGCGTGAACACAGCCTCGTAGGTCTCTAGTTCAGCAGGGGTCAGATCCCTGAAACGGGTGCTGGGGTAGGGCATGATGTCAGTCATGCCAGGGATGCGGAAGGGAATGTCCTCGCCGTCGAACTGAACGAGGCGGCATTGTGCAGGCGCAATGCCGTCGAGTTCGGCCGTCTGGTCGGACTGGATGCCGGCGATGACGAAGTTCCCATGACCGCGGGCGGCCGCTTCGCGCACCATGGCCTGAAGGTAGATGCCGCTACCCGTTGAATCCGGCCGCTGGCTGAGGACATGGAGGATTTTTAACTTGTGCGCCCTGTGCGCCATGTGAATTCCATCTGGTCGATCTATGGGTCAGGCGTATGCCAGTCCAGCAAAGCAGAAATAGAGGGAAACGGCAACCGCAGGCCGCGATCCCATAAAGCCCCCCGCGAGGGCATCGCTGTCAGATTCGAGTGTCTGGGGAAGGCCGACGGATGCTCTCGCTCCCCGGCCGGTAACGCTCTTCAGAAATAACTGCTGCCGTCCCAACAGTGGGTGCAGAGCTTGCTCTTGGGTAGGCCGATGGCCTGAACCAGATCCTCCATGGTTTGGTATTTCAACGACGTCAGGTGCAGGCGTTGGCGGATCTTCTCGACCATGGCCTGATGGCGCGATGTGCCGGCGGTGGCATATTCGCGCATGATGTCGGTCCCGGGTTTTTCGATGCCCTCCAACTTGCTGATCGCTCGTCGTCCGGCCAGGTCCAGGGTGGAGCGGGAGGTCGAAAAATTAAGATAATCGCATGGATAAATCAGGGTGGGGCAGGCGATGCGCATGTGAACCTCGGACGCCCCGGCGGTAAAAAGGTCCTCCACATTGTCCTTTAACTGCGTGCCGCGCACGATGCTGTCGTCACAGAAGAGGATACGCTGGCCGGCAATGAGGCTGGTGAGCGGAATCAGCTTCATGTTGGCCACCAGATCGCGCATGCGCTGGTTCTGGGGCATGAAGCTGCGCGGCCATGTGGGTGTATATTTGACATAGGGGCGTTTGTAGGGAATTTGTTTGCAGTGGGCGTAACCCAGGGCATGGCCAACACCCGAATCCGGGATCCCCGCCACGTAGTCCGGGGTGACGTCGTCTTGGTTCGCCAAGGCGCAGCCGCAGCGGTAGCGCACGGCCTCGACGTTGATCCCCTCATAGCTGGAGGCCGGGTAGCCGTAATAGACCCACAGAAAACTGCAGATCTGCATGGTTTCGTGGGGTGGGCGGCGCTGTTCGATACCGTAGGGGGTCATGAAAACGATTTCACCCGGCCCGACCTCCTGATGGGTTTCTAAGCCCAGGTTGGGAAAGGCGCAGGACTCCGAAGCCACCGCGTACCCGTCCGCTTTTTGTCCCACAATCAAGGGTGTGCGGCCCCGCCGGTCCCGGGCGGCATAGATGCCCTCCCGGGTCAGCAGCAGCATGCTGCAGGAGCCCTCGATCTGCGCCTGGGCCTGACGGATGCCCTCTTCGAAAGAGTCGGCCCGGCAGATCAGCGTGGCCACGAGTTCGGTAGGGTTGACAGCGCCGCTGGTTGATTCGGAGAATGGCTGACGGCGGTCGTAGGCCTGTTCGGTCAAAGCCGTCATGTTGGTGATGCGGGCCACGGTGACGATGGCGAAATTGCCCAGGTGGCTGCCGATCACCAGGGGCTGGGAGTCGTTGTCGCTGATGACCCCGATGCCCAGGTGACCGCTGAACTTGGCCAGGTCAGGTTCGAACTTGGAACGGAAATAGTCGCTTTCGATGCTGTGGATGGTGCGCACGAATTCGCGTCCGTTCCAGACGGCCATGCCGCCGCGCTTTGTTCCCAGGTGGAAGTGATAGTCGATGCCGTAAAAAAGATCCCTGACACAGTCATTGCGTGAAACCGTTCCGAAAATCCCTCCCATTTACCATTTCTCCCGTACTTATTTCTCCGCCTCAAGCCGCTCCAGCCGATTCGCCGCCGCGAAACCATTCAAACAGCCTCGCGACAGGCTGTCAAGCAGTCCATGAAGCTCGGGGAGCGACCTCCGGCCCTACGCCGCGCTCCAGCGGGGAGGGTAATCGTAATTTTCAGGGGGACACGGGGTTTCGTATTAAGTGGCGCTAAATTGTGCTGGACGGTCCCTGGAATAGACGCCACATCGGCGGTTACGGCCTCTTGGCTTTTCAGATCTGCAGGGGAAGATCTCTGAAACGGGTAGCAGGGTAGGATTCGGATAGCGGTCCAGCCTGGAAACCGGATGGGCACGTCCGCCCCGTCGAAGGGCCTGACACGGCCTCATCTACCATGGCCTGAAGATAGATGCCGCTGTCCGTTGAGTCCGGCCGTTGGCTGATGACATGGAGAATTTTCAACCGATCGTTCGCTGTCATGGCGAACTTGGCGATGTGTGGGAACGGGGGGGTATAACGGCCTGAATCGCGCGGCTTAATTCGTTCAAGCGATAGGGTTTGGTGACGATACCGCAAAACCCGTGGGCCTGATAATCCGCCATTACAGGATCGTTGGAATAGCCGCTCGAGACGATCGCCTTGACCTCGGGATCAAAGGCCTTCAGTTCCTGGATGGTCTCCTTGCCCCCCATCTGTCCTGGAATGGTGAGATCCATAATCACCGCATGGAAGGGTTGCCCCGTCTCAAACGCTTGCCGGTACATGCGGATCGCTTCCTGGCCCGTGCGTGCGCAGCGGGCCGTGTAGCCCAGGCGCTCCAGCATGCTGGTGGCCACCTTGAGAATCATTTCCTCGTCGTCCATGATAAGCAGCTTGCCTTCACCGGTTGTGGCATCGCTTTCTTTTTGGCGGGGATCGGCGGCCGTCTGGTCGGAGGCGTTCAGATAAAAATAGAAAGTCGATCCTTCATTGAGCTCGGTGTCGAAGTCGATATGCCCACCGTGTTGCCGAATAACTGAATAAGCGACGGCCAGACCCAAACCGGAGCCACCAGCCTTGGTCGAAAAATAGGGATCGATGATTTTGTGACGCAAGCGTTCCGTGATGCCCGGTCCCTGATCGGAAATCGAAACCTTGACGTAGCGTCCCGGTGGGAGCAAGGCGGCATCCTGGTCTCCCAGGGTCTCGTTTTCGGCCGTCACCCGGACCGTTCCCCCCTCGGGCATGGATTGCATGGCATTGATCACAAGGTTGTTGATGACCTGGCTGATCTGGCCGGCATCGATCTCGACCGCCCATAGCGAATCCGGCATTTCAAACGCACATTGAATGTTGGAGCCGCGCAGTGCGAAAAGGGCCGAGTCTTTGATCAATTCGACCACCGACGTGGTTTCTTTGACTGGTGCCCCGCCTTTGGAGAACGTCAACAACTGCTGGGTCAGGTCCTGGGCGCGGCGACCCGCACGCAGTGCATTCGTCAGCAATTCCTGAAGCTCCGAGGTTTCTTCGGCTTCAAATTGGGCCAATTCGATATTGCCCATGACGGCGCTCAGAATATTGTTGAAGTCGTGGGCGATACCGCCGGCCAGCAGGCCCACCGATTCGAGCTTGTCGGCTTTGAGGATTTGCTCCTGAAGCTTGATGCGTTCAGTTTGATCGCGAAATACCATGACGGCCCCAACCAGCCTTTGTTTGTGGTCCATGATGGGGGCAGCACTGTGGATCACGTGGCGTTCACCCCCCTGGCGGGTCTTCAGAATCAGGTCGGGGCCGGAGTCGACGATGCGGCCCGTGGCCAGAACCTGATCGACGGGGTTTGCCTTGGGATCCTTTTGTTTGGTCTCGAGATTATCGAACACATCGGAGAATTTCTGCCCGCGGGCCTCGGTCTGGGACACGTCGAGGATGTCCTCGGCCGCACGATTCATGATGACGATCCGGCCGTTGAGATCCGTGGTCACGACGCCTTCGACGATACTGCGCATGGTAACCGTCAAGAGCTCCTTCTCGGCTGCCAGACGGTCTTCGACCAGGAGGCGCTCGCTGATCTCTCTTTCGAGTTGCTTGTTGGTCTGAACCAGGGCGGCCGTTCTCTCCGCCACCCGCCGCTCCAGCCCCGCCTGTGCCTCCTTGATGGCTTTGTGCATTTGGTGCCGAATGGTGATATCCCGAATAATGGCGATCCCATGCCACTGGTCCCGCATCAGGGCGCAGGTGAGCGAGATTTCAAGCGGGAAGCGGGTTTGGTCCTTGCGTTGGCCCAGCAAAGCCCGGTCCAGGTCCTCGTGGCCATTGGCGCTTTGGAACGGGCCCTGGGGCGATCGGCTGATATTTTGGTGTGCTGATGCCAGCGTGGCGATATAGGGGTGAAGGCTCGTATCGAACAGGTTGCTCCAATGCTGGCCGGCAAGTTCGGGCAGGGTGTACCCGAACATATTCAGCAGGGCCTGATTACAGCGCAGCAGATTGCCGTCCGAGTCGATGACCGCCAGCCCATCGGCGAGGTTGTCGACGATGGCCGATTGGTAGCTGAGGGCGTCCTGAAGGTCGCTGGTTGCGTTGCTGACGGCCGCTTCGAGCTGCGCAAAGGAGGTTTTCAACTCGGCGGACATGGAACGCATGGAATCGGCCAGATCGCCGATTTCATCCTTGGCCCGGATGTCAAGACGGGCCGAGAAGTCATGGTTGGCCACATTTTTGGCGTATTCGCGCAACTGGCCGATGGGCCGTGAGATACTCCGGATGAGCAGGTAGCTGATGGCGATACTGCCTAAAAAAACCAGGAAGGTGATCAATTGGGTGCGAATGATGGTGCTCCAAATGAGCGCCCTGATTTTATGCGTATCCATCCCCACATGGACATAACCAGCCAAGCCGCCCAAAATTTCGGCGGAAACATTGAGAAATCCCTCGGCCTCCAGAACCTGGACCGATTCGCGCTGGGACGGGGCGCCGCCTGACGCGATCCGCTCGACGGCCGCGAGGGTATCCTTCACGGCCTGCGGGACCTGCGGCGCGAAAGTGTGGGCGATAATTTCGCCGCCCCTGTCATCCACCGCGATGTAGAACACGCCTTCGATCTCGACATACTGATCGATGACGGCCTGAATCGTGGCGGTGTCGCGGGTCATGAAGATTTCGGCGCTGGAGCTGGCAATGCTTTTGACGATGGATACCGCCTTGCTGCGGTATTGGCGGGTCAGTTCGTGATAGAGCACCCAGCCGGAGTAAATCGAGGTGGCGTTGGCGACCAGGCCGAAAAGGATGATGAACAGGAAAAGGATTTTGCGGAATAGCTTCGTCATGCTTAGCGGCTCCAAGCAAACCCGTTTTCCAGGGGCACGGATTGCCCATCGCGGAATGTGGTGAAGTAGACGGCGTCCAGCCCCTGGTGGCGCTGCGGCCCAAAACGAACCGGCACGTCGATACCGATGTCGAAACTTGCGATGGATTCGATGACCGTCTTGAGGCGACGGCGATCGATATCCGGTCCCATCTGGCGCAGAATCTCGACCAGCATCTTAGCGTTCAGGAAGCCTTCAAAACTGACCGGGCTGAAGCGCTTGGGTCGGTAGCCGGCCGATCGAAGCGCCGTTGGTAGGACCGGATCGATGCGCTGCATCAACTCCCGGTATTCCCGCACGGCCGCCAGGGAGAGGTCTTCATGACTGGGAACCACCTGACTGTTAATGAGATTGTGGGTCAGTTCGACCCCCAGTTCTTCTTCGGAGGCCTTGAGCAGGTCGATCATGCTCTCGCTGTCGACGAAAGAGAGATTGGCGATGGGCACGTCCCATCCCTTCAGGCGGGCGTCGCGGATAAACCCGCCACAGGCGGCGTAGGCCCCGATCGCGATGACGGCCTGCGGGTCGGCGGCCTTCAGTATTTCCACCTGCGTGTCGAAACTGGCTTCGTAGCCGGTCCCCCGACCGTAGGTCGCCTCGGCGATGATTTTATGGTTGTGGCGCGCCAGTTCCCGTTTGACCCCGTCCCAGCCGCTTCGCCCGTAGGCATCGATCTGATAGAAGATGGCGATTCGCGTGCGCCCGCCCACCAGAAAATTCTGGACGAGACCGGCCGTTTCCTGACGATAGGAGGCCCTCAGGTTGAATGTCAGCTCGTCATAGGGAAATTCCCTTTGCGGCTGGGCACCGGTAAACGGAAACAGTAGATAAATATGGCGCTGGCGGTAGACCTTGAGCAGGGGCAAGACTCGGGTGACCGTGGGGGTGCCGACATAATTGAACAGGCAGAAGACGTCGTGGCTTTCGATCAGGCGGATCGTGTTTTCAATGGCCGGAATGGGGTTGTAGCCATCATCGAGGGCGATGATTTGAATCGAGCGGCCATGGACGCCGCCCCTTTGGTTGACGTCTTCGAAGTAGGCTGCTGCGCCACGGTAAAGCTCGATGCCCAGAGCTTTCGTGGGGCCGCTGAAAGCAGCGGACATGCCAACCCGGATCTCCTGTTCTTCCGCCTGCAGCAACGCCGGGGGCGTGCTGAATGCGATCATGAGCAGGAGCATGCGCAGGGCCAGGCCCAAGGCGCTGATGAAGGGCTTTCCCTCTGAGGCCGCGTGGCTCGCTGGGATGATAGGGGCTGGTCCTTGGTGTTGTTGGCGCACGCTGCCCAGCCGATTACAGAAGTTTAGGATTGGTTGAAGACGCCTTGGCACTGGCATCGATAGGCCTCGTATCCGGATAGGGTTCCGATGGCAGGGTTTTGAATTTTAGAATCGGATTCTTTCTTGATAGCAGATCCGGTTGCGATCAGTCCATATATATTAAGAATGACGAGGTTTTGTGCGCTGCCCCGGTTGATATTCTGATACGAATTGGGTTTGCCGAGATCGAAATCGGCAGCCCCGATCTAAATGGCAATGCGACCTGTCCTCTCATCATGCCCGATGCCGATCAGGCAGCGGGTCCGTCGTTCATGATCATTCCGCCAATAAAGATAAATAGAACAATGGCCTCCGGGCGCGCCTAACAGGCTGTTGAAAAACGTTTTGAGCGTAGGAAAGACAAGGCAAAATCCGACGAAAAAGCGCAGTTTATGTGAAATAAAGGAGCATTTTGAGGAGGATTTTAACACCGGATAACCAAGCGCAATCGTCTTTCAACAGCCTGCTAAGCAGACTTCCGGTAAGATGAAAGGGTCAGGCTCGGACACGGTCGCGGGCAGGTGCATCCGGCTGCCACAAGGCGGGGAGAAAAGGCAGGCCAGCGCTTACTGGAACCTTACGGCGGTGCCCACGCAAAGCATCGAACTCCAGCAGTCGTTGCGCCAGTCGGTCGTTCGATCGGGCGCACATTTGATATTGACGACGGCGTCCGCACCCTGCTTGGCGGCCTTGACCTGCAAAACTGTTATGGCATCTGCGGTGGTCTGCCCCCGGGACTGCTCCACCGTCGTGTGGCATTCCTTGCCCTTGACCTCGGCCACGACCGTATAGGACTCGGGGACGTCGCCCTCCAGGATTTGAATCCGCCTATAGGTCTCGCGCTCAGCGGGACTCAGGGAATCGACACCGGGATTGGATACACAAGCCGTCAAGGACAGCACGATCAAACCGAGAATTAACGTCCGCATCCTATGCCTCCTGGGTCTTGGAAAAATGTTGAGACGGGGGGCATCCTTGTACTGTTTATAGTCCCCCCAGGAAGATTCGAACTTGAGGCACATAGAACAGTAATCTGAAAAAAGTATTTCATTAAAAAAAGGGATTCTGAAACACGAATCCAGTAATTCTAAGCTGCTTTTTCAACAGCCTGTTAGAGGCTTGGACGTTATCGTAAAGCCATACCACAGACATAAGGCACCGTGCGCCCCGTCAGTGTTCTGACAAAGGTTCGATTAAGCAAAGATATCCTGACTTATCTCAATGCCGTCGTCGTCACCCACTATCCCTCCAATAATGGCGACAACAAATTGGTTGATGGAAACGGCATCGCCATAGGGATCCTCTCCCTCGGCCTCGGCAGCCGTTTTATTGACAATGGAAATTTCCTTGAAATCACAATCCGAGAACTCCAAATCCAGGCTTTCACCGGCGTCCAGGTCATGCTTGGGAGTGTCCTCCGGGATGGTATCGGAAAAATCCAAGTGACCGTCGTACACCCAAACTACCATGTCTTCCTCGCTCACATTGTTCAGGGTCAGCTTCTTGATGCCGTTCGTACCCAAAGTGACGGACTCATTCTCCGGCATACCGCCTCCGACAGGAAAGGCGCTGAGTCGGTAGGTCACCTGTTCATCCACAGGACGGGTAAAGGAGTCTTCATAGGGTCCACCGCATCCCGGCAGATCGTCTTCGTGAATCAGCACATCGTTTTCCCGAACTTCGACTCGGCTACAGTTGCGAAGGCTCCAGCGGATATCCGTTATGTTGGTTTCACACGGAACAATTGTGGAGCTGTCTCCGGATGACGATTGGGCCACAAAAGCCACAAAACTATCAATAACGGCAGGGGATGGATTCACCCCGAAGTTGAGGGTGTTACCGGTCAATCCGCGACTGGTGACTTCAATCCGCCACTCGCCGACGCTCAGGGCCGCCACCTGCACGACGATCTGTGTGCTGCTGAGTGAGATGATCGGCAAGGTTTCGAGAACGCCATCGCCAACAGCGCGGACAATCGTTTCGTCCTCGTGGAAGCAGGTTCCGTTAATGGTTAGGGTAATTGATTGGCAGGTCTGCATGGTCGGAGGAGCCAAGCTGCTTAATTGGGGAGCTGCATAAACTTCAATGGTGTGGCTTGCTGAGACATGGGATACAGCTATCGCCGTTAGTGTCACGTTGGAGCAGCTTGTCCCTTTGCCCTGGACATCAAAAGTAGCCGTTGTCAGCCCAGCCGCAATGGTGACGGCCGCCGGGACATCCAACAGAGTTTCATCGCTCGCGCTGAGCTGCACCGAGATGCCGCCTGCCAGGGCCGGACACGACGAACGTACGGTGAGTGTCTCGGTCTGCCCGGATTGAACACGGTCGGTGCCTTGCAAGTGTAAAGCGTCATAGCGACCGATCTCCACGGCAATTTCGAGTTCGCCGCAGGTCTGTTGTCCGGTGCTCGCGACAGCCTTGATCGTGTAAGTTTGCGGGTCCTGTTCATTCACCGTCAGGCTGTCGGCGGCCCCCAAGTCTGATGCGATGACCGTGTTGCCTTTGCGGACAGCAACGCGGATAAATTCTGCGGCATTGACATTGGGATCATCGAATACAAAACGCCAGCCAATCTCCACGTTGGTGCAGGCTTCTTCAACCAGCGAAACCGAGGAACCCGTCACAATGGCGGCATAATCGTTCTCGCCGTCCAGTTCGACCACATCGAGTATCGGTTCGGAAAGTACGGAGAACTGATTCCTGCCGGTACACCTGATCTGTCGCAGGCTCCCGACATTTGGTGTGAATAGCCCTTGAAGGGGAGGACTGTGAATGCGGCCGTGCTTGAGGCAGCTGTTGAGCAACCCGATATTGGCCTGCACCCCGCCGCTGGTCCCGCGAAAGCCGATGCAACCGCTGCGATGTGCCTTTTTTAGGCGCACCTTGACGAGGTCGTCTGAGAAACTGAGAATGCTAAGTGAAGTTGATTGAAATGCCACATTTAAATCTTCGGATAGCTTCTGCAATAGAACTTTGCACTTGGTGGCATTGCCTGAAAAACTCTCTCCCGTGACGGGGCGGATCTCTATCTCAACAACCGCCGTGTCTCTGCATACCGCATTGGGCGAAAGGCTGCCGATGATCTCCTCATCCGAACAGCGAGTGGGGGGCGTATAGCTTGCAGCAGCTTGAACAATTTCATCCACACAGTCCACCCAAATCAGATCACACGGAACGTCACGGCCAAAATCCTGCGGCGTGGCCGGTTGGTCATGAGGCAAGGTTCCAGGGCCGAATGCGCCGCCGCCATGTACCGGCGCATCAGGGAAGGTTTCGATCTCATCGGGAAGGGGAACAGCCCCGTTGCCGTCGCCAAAGACCCGATCGCGATAGGCCTCTTCCGAAATACGACCTTCACTCAAATCGACGACCGCCCCGGCAAAAACCTGC
>JAAUXW010104818.1_pt1 | contig 12681 bp, 9 predicted proteins | sample 7278141 | NCBI WGS metagenome assembly JAAUXW01 (sample SAMN14350115, study PRJNA611818) | marine sediment metagenome | isolation source: surface marine sediment (2.1m) | place: French Polynesia: Moorea | collected 2018-08
AACGGCCTTGCGCCACCCGGGATCTCAATATTCATGGTTTTCACCGCAATGCCGCCCAATTCGGCGATCTCTCCGTCTACGGTTCGGATGCCCGGGCCATCAAAGCCCTGGTGCAGCAGCAACCGGACTGGGGCGAAGCCCTGCATCCACGGCTGACGGCGATTGCCGCCGAGGTGGTCTGGGCCGTGCGCCATGAAATGGCCCGTACGGTGGAGGATTTCCTGGCCCGCCGCACCCGGGCCCTACTGCTGGATGCCCGGGCCAGCATCGCGGCCGCACCGACCGTGGCGGAGATCATGGCCCGGGAGTTGAACCGCGATGACGTCTGGCAAAAGACGCAGATTGAAACCTACCAGGATCTGGCGGCGAAGTATCTTATGGTGCCCCGTACCTGACCGGCAAGCTTGTCGTCCTGTGGATGGCGGTGCGGCCCGCCGAAACGATCACCCCCCTTACTACGGTTGGTGGGCATGACGCTCGAGTTCGCAACCCAGACGGTCACAGCCCGGATCATGGCACCGGACGGCGACGCCCTGGTTCGGCCCGTCGAGATCCGCACCAACCCGATAACCGGGCGCACCAGCCGGATCACCTTCAGCCGGGGGCTGGAAAACGAGCCCGGCACCGAGCGGCTGCCGAATCCGCCCCCGGACAGCCGGGATACCGACCGGTGCCCCTTCTGCCGCCCCCGACTAGAACAACAAACCCCGCGGCTGACGGCGGCCATCGATGGCGGGGGGCGGCTCGTTCATGGCACCTCCGTCCTGTTCCCCAACCTATTCCCCTATACCGCCCACTCCGCCGTGAGCCTATTCGACCAGCAGCATTTCGTTGAAATCGGCACGGCCGATCCGGCCACCTACCACGACAGCCTTTTGAACTGTCGCCGCTATCTGCAGCGCGTCAGGTCCCGGGAGCCTGCGGTATGCTATATGGCCATCACCCAAAATCACCTCCCCTCGGCTGGCGGCTCGCTGCTGCATCCCCACCTCCAGGTCCATGCCGACAGCGTGGCCCCCAACCACCTTCGCATGCTGGCGCGAAGGGCGGAAGACCATCGTAATCGAACCGGTCGGCTGCTTTTCGGGGACTATCTGGCCCTGGAACAAGCGGATGGACGCCGGATGATCGGGGCTGGTGGGCGCTGGCATTGGCTGGCCGCCTTTGCACCCGAAGGATTTTACGAGCTTTGGGCCCTGTTGCCGGGGGTGACCTCGCTTTTCGATGCCGCTGATAGCGACTGGGCCGACTTGGCCCGTGGCATCGTTAACGCCCAGAAATTCTACCGCAGCCTCAATCGCAACGGATACAATCTGGGACTTATGGCCGCCGAACAGGATGACGGTGCGCTGGAACTCCGCCTGGTCATGCTGGTGCGTTCCAACTACGCCCCGTGGGTGCGCAGCGATCACACCGGATTTGAAGTCATGCTGGGGGATATGGCCACCTTCAATGCACCGGAGGAAACCGCGCGTCTGGCCCGTACCTTCTGGACCTGAAGCGCAAGCGACGCCAGTCGGTGCCGGTCCGCGCTCGGGCGTATGACATCAACGACGAAAGCCACCCCGTGATCCGCCGCGATAGCCCCGGCCGTGCCCCGAGCGGGCCGGCCCCCCGCGTTGGTAGCGCCCACCGGGATGCGGGCGCAGGTGCTGTTTGCCGTAATGGCCCCGGCGGGGGTGGGCGGGACGGTCCTTGCTATAGCTCGGAACCCGGGACCGATACCGGTAGGGGCTGCTGAAATAGTGGCGGTCGTAGAGGCGCTGTCCCCAGCGGTACCGTTCCTGATAGAGGCGCAAGTAGCGTCGGTAATGCGGTCGCACGCCATCGTAGGACCGGTCACGCCGCGGCCCCCACGCAGACCGGCGGCTGTAAGCATAATCGCTGTAAGGGGCGTAGAGGGTGTAGGGTCGAAGATACCGTGTGGCGCCATTGTATTCCCAAGTGCCATGGGGATCGTCGTTATAGCGATCGCTGTCCGCCAGCAAGATTGCGCCGCGGCTGTCCCCGTACCATTCAGGCGAATGGCCAGAGAGCGTATCGCGGGATGTGAGGGACCATTCTTCGCTGCGCCTGATCCCGGTCCCGGCTGCCGAATTAAGCGGCTTACGGCTCTCGTCGCCGCTCCAGCGTGAATCGAAGCGCGTTGCATGGAGGGTCGGATCCGGTGGCGGGTTGTTCGAAAACGTCAGAACACCGTCCCGGTCCACCCAACGCCAGATCTGGGACTGTGCCGGGATTGCGACGGTCAAAAGCGAGATCACGATTAGAACGGATACGGGTGGGCATAGTTTCATGGCGCACACACTTCAGGATGAGACATTATAAAAGCTTTAATTGACATGCTAAGACGCATCGGCTTGGTGGGCAAGGGTCTGGTCGTATCCCCAAGTGGCCCTTTACCTTTGACTCGATTTCAGGAATAATCGGCGCCAACCCGATCAATTCGGATTCGACAGGAGGACCCCTCATGACGTTATTGCGGCCGTTGCGCTTGCTTCCATGCCTTTTCGTTGGTCTGCTACTGTTGGCGCTGACCATGGGCTGCCAGACACCCGCCCCCCCGAGCAATCCGGCGCCGCCTCCGAAGCCCATCGCGACAGGGGTTCTGCGGGTGGGCATTACCCCCAACATGCCACCCCTCATCTACCGTGAGAAGGGACGGATTGTCGGATTGGAGGCCGAATTCGCCCAGGGGCTGGCGGAACACCTCGGGCGTCGTCTCGAACTGATGGAAGTGGCCTGGAAGGATCAGATTCCCTATCTGCTGGAGGGACGGACGGATATCATTATGTCCGGCATGTCCATTACCGATATGCGCCGGATACGGATCGCCTTCAGCACCCCCTACGCCAAATCCGGTCAGATGGGCCTGATCCGGCGGGAAGATATTCAGCGTTTCAAGACGGGCTACTACTCGCTGGTCGAGATTCCCAGCATCGGGGCGGTGCGCGACACGACCGGCGACGTATTTATCCGCTCGCGTTTCCCCGATACCCACAAGCTCTTTTTTGACACGCTGGACAACGGCGTCCGGGCATTGATGCGCCGCAAGATCGACATTCTGTTCTACGATGCACCGGCCGTCGTGTTGGCGGCCGCCAAGTTCGAAAGTCACCTGGCGTTTATGCCCAAAATCTATCGGAACGAGTATCTGGCCTGGGGGATCCGCAAGGACAATCCCGAACTGTTAAAAAAGGCCAACGGGTATATCGCCACCCTAAAAACGCAGGGCCGCCTCCGGGAAATGGTCAACCGCTGGATTCCCTTTGCCGACAAATAGCCGGCCGGCCAGGTCGCCGACCACAGCCGCGCGACGGCCTCACCGGATGTCCGGTGCCGATTGACAACCCCCCCTGTTTCCGTTAGGGTCTTCTTTCGTTCGGCAGCGGGCGGGCGCCGCCGGTCGAAGCACAATCCCACCTTACAAGAATCGGAATGCTGCCATGATCGTTGGTCTCGATGTCGGTGGTACCCATGCCGACGCGGTATTGCTGGGAAACGAAGGGGTTCTGAATGAAGTCAAGGTACCGACGGATCCGGACGATCTCTTTCAGACCGTTTTAAACGCCCTCGATCAAATCAGCGCCGATATCGATCCCCACCAGATCGAGCGCATGGTCATGAGCACAACCCTGACCACCAATGCCATCATCCAGCGCAAGTTGCCCGAGGTGGGCATGATCGTCTCGGGTGGCCCGGGCATCGACCCGGCTTTGTACCGCACCAACGCGCACTTTGCCTGCATCGCCGGCTCCATCGACCACCGCGGCCGCGAAGTCAAACCGATTGAAGCTGGCGAGGTCGCGACCATCCGTGAGAATTTCAGGAAGGCCGGCATCCGCAACGTCGGCGTGGTAACCAAATTCTCGACCCGCAACCCGGCCCATGAATTGACCATCGCGCGCCATCTGGAAGACGCCTTTGACAAGATTTTCCTGGGCCATCGTATTTCCGGCAACCTGAGCTTCCCGCGCCGGATCGTCACCACCTACCTCAACGCGGCGGTCTATCCCCTCCATCGGCAATTCTTCGAAGCGGTGCAGGGAACCCTGAAGCAAAAAGGCTGGGATGTCCCGATCCGCATTCTCAAAGCCGACGGCGGCAACACCAGCTTTCAAGCGTCGATCGACTACCCTGCGCAGACCATCTTCTCCGGGCCGGCGGCCAGCGTCATGGGCTCGATCGCCTTCGGCCCCGAAAGCGGCGAAGCGCTGGTCATGGATATCGGCGGCACCACCACTGACATGGCCATCCTGATCAATCAGGTTCCGCTGCTCGACCCCCTGGGGGTCGAACTGGGCGGTCACAAAACCCTGATCCGGGCGCTGAAGACACATTCCATCGGCATCGGGGGCGACAGTGCGGTGCGTTTCGAAGACGGCCGTCTGCAAATCGGCCCCCATCGCGACGGCCCCGCCCTGGCCCATGGCGGCCCGACCGCGACGCCGACGGATGCGCTGGTGATCATGGGCAAGGCCCGCCGCGGCGACCATGACCTGGCTGCCCGCGGCTTTACCTCCCTGGCGGCCGCCATGGGGCTGTCGGTCGAGGCGGCGGCAGCCGAGGTTTTCGAACACACCTGCCGCCTAATCCTGGCCGAGGCCGACGGGATGATCGACCGCATCAACCAGCAACCGGTCTATACGGTGCATGAAATGCAAGCCGGCGCAAAGGTGGCGCCCACCACGATTCTGGTACTGGGCGGGCCGGCGCCGCTCTTTGCCGAAAAACTTGAGACCCTGTCCGCCTGCCAGGTCGGCGTGGTACCGCGCTGGGCGGTGGCCAACGCCATCGGGGCCGCCCTGGCCCGCACGACTTGCGAAGTCGTCTTGCATGCCGATACCGAACAGCAGACCGCTTTTGCACCGGAAGAGAATTTCCAGCAGAGCGTGGACCGGTCCTTCGACCGCCATGCGGCGCGCCGCATGGCCCTGGACTTGCTCGAGGCCAAGGCTGTCTTCCGGGGCGCCGACCAGGATCATCTGGAAATGGAAATCACCGAAGAACTGCAGTTCAATATGGTGCGCGGGTTCAGCACCACGGGAAAAAACGTCCGTATCCGGGCCCAGGTCAAACCGGGGCTGATCCACGATTACGATCCGGTCGCCGGGAGGCTAATGTAAGCGGCACCCCGTGCCGACGATGACGGTCACGACCGGTCGTCCCGACGGGCGGATGCCAGACTCAGGAAATCGCCATGCTGAAAGCCAAACACAAAACCGGCCTGGTTTTCTTCCCCGCCTTTGACTGGGCCATCGACCCAACTCATCCGGAACGCGAAGAGCGCTTGCTTTACACCCAGGACCAGGTGGTGGAAGAGGGTCTGCTGGACATCGAGGGTCTGGTGGAACTTAAGCCCGACCTGGTAACGCGCGCCGACGTTGAACGGGTGCATTTCTGCCTGCCCGAACCCCAGGCCGTTATGACCGAGTCCCACTTCATCAGCGCCGGTGGTGCCACGACCATCGGGCGGGCCGTCATGGAGGGCACCGTGGACAAAGGCTTCGCGCTGGTGCGCCCGCCCGGGCACCATGCCATGCGTGTCGTGCACGGCGCGCGCGGATTCTGCAACGTCAATATCGAAGCCATAATGATCGAGCACCTGCGCCAGGCTTACGACGTCGATCGAGTGGCCATCGTGGACACGGACTGCCATCACGGCGACGGCACGCAGGACATCTACTGGCACGATCCCGACACGCTATTCATCTCGATCCACCAGGATGGCCGGACCCTTTATCCCGGTTCCGGATTCCCGAATGAACTCGGCGGGCCCAACGCCATTGGGACCACCCTGAACATTCCGCTGCCGCCTAACACCTCCGAAGAGGGCTTCTTGTACGCCATCGAGCATGCGGTGCTGCCCATCCTGGAGGATTTCAAACCCCAGCTGATCATAAACTCCGCCGGGCAGGACAACCATTTCTCCGACCCCATCACCAACATGAACTTCACCGCCCACGGCTACGCCGAACTCACCAGGTTGCTCAAGGCCGATATCGCGGTTCTGGAGGGGGGCTATGCCATCGAGGGGGCGCTGCCCTATGTCAATCTGGGCATCATCCTGGCCATGGCTGGCCTGGACTACAGCCATGTCCAGGAGCCCAACTATGACCCCGAGAAGCTGCGGCAGTCGGAATCCGTCAGCACCACGATCGCCAAAATCTGCCAGCTGGTGAGGGCCTACTGGGATCAGCGCGGCGCCATCGCCGACGAGGTGCGGGCCCGGCCGGGATGTGATGAACGCTCCCGCCAGATTTTCTACGATACCGATGGGATTCATGAAACGCAGCAAGAAACCCTGCAGCTGTGCGAAGACTGCGGCGGGGCCCTGCGCATCGATTCCCGGTCGGATCGCGGCCGGCGCCTTCTGGCGGTGCATATCCCCCGCAAGGCCTGCCCGCGCTGCCAGTCCACCGGGCAGGAATGGTTCAATCAGGCCGACGCCAAGCAGTTCGAACTCGTCGCCCTTCAAGACCGTACCACCGACACCTACATGGTGGGGCCGGCCTGAGGACCGGAGGTCCAGACGCTGCCATGGTTTACCGCCAGCAGCAGATCAGGGCTAACCTCGAGCGGCGGGCCCGTCTCCTCGCTGCCATACGCGCCTTTTTCGACGCGGCCGGCTACCTGGAAATCGAAACCCCGGTGCGCATTCCCGCCCCGATCCCGGAGGCCCATATCGATCCAGTGGCCGCCGAGGGCTGGTTCCTGCAGACCTCCCCCGAGCAGGCCATGAAAAGGCTATTGGCGGCTGGCTTTATGCGGATTTTCCAGATCTGCCGTTGCTTCCGCCGGGGGGAGCGGGGGGCGCGACACCTGCCGGAATTCACGCTCCTCGAATGGTATACGGCCCATGCCGACTACCACCATATGATGGATCAGACCGAAGCCCTGATTCGGAAGATCGTTACAATGGTCGCAGGCCAACCTCGACTCGCCTGGCAGCAGGCAACCATCGACGTGAGCGTCCGATTCGACCGTATGTCGGTCAGCGAAGCCTTTGCCCGATGGTCGGCGTTGACCCCCGTTCAAGCCTTGGCGGAAGGTCGTTTCGACGAAATCGTGGCCCTGGAGATCGAACCCCGGCTGGGGTGGAAGCGCCCGGTGTTTCTCTACGACTACCCCGCAGCCTGTGCCGCCCTGGCCCGGCGCCGCCCCGACCGGCCGGACCTGGCCGAACGCTTCGAGCTCTATATCGGCGGGTTGGAGCTGTGCAACGGGTTCAGTGAACTGATCGATGCGGCCGAACAGCGCCGTCGCTTCGAGGCCGAGCGGCGCCAGCGCGAAACAACCGCGCCGCACCGGCCCCCGATGCCCGAGCCTTTCCTGAAAGCCCTGTCCGACATGCCGCCGGCTGCCGGCAACGCCCTGGGGCTTGACCGGCTGGCTATGCTGCTGGCCGGCACCACCGCCATCGACGATGTGAGCGCCTTTATTCCCGAGGAATTGTAAACCCCTTCGCTATCGGCATGGAAGGTGTGGCCATCTGGCCCGGGGGAATGCTCAGCCCACGAACGGACGGCGCAGGACGGTGTCCTTGCACCAGCGCTGGTCGTCGGGCTGGGGATACTGCAGATTGTAGTGCAGCCCCCGGCTCTCTTTGCGATGCCGGGCACTGCGGATGATCAACTCGGCCACGATGGCCAGGTTGCGCAATTCGATCAGATCGGGGGTGACCTTGAAATTCCAGTAGTATTCGTGGATTTCCTTCTGGATCAGCTGCATGCGCCGCCAGGCGCGCGCCAGGCGCTTGTCCGATCGCACGATGCCCACGTAACTCCACATGAAGCGTCGGATTTCATCCCAGTTCTGGGTTACCATGATATTTTCGTCGCTGTCGGTGGTGCCCACCTCGTCCCAGGTCGGCGGATCGGGAAACGCGGGGACGTCCCCGGATTGGTATTCGGCCACCGCCTTGGTGGCGGCGCGGTGGGCATAGACCAGGGCCTCCAGCAGAGAGTTGCTGGCCAGTCGATTGGCGCCGTGCAGTCCGGTGCATGCGGTTTCCCCTATGGCATAGAGGTGCCCGATGTCGGTGCGGCCATGGGTATCGGTCACCACGCCGCCACACATGTAGTGGGCGGCCGGCACCACCGGAATGGGTTCCCGGGTCATATCGACGCCGAACCGCAGACAATTGGCATGCAGATTGGGAAAACGCTCGCGCACGAAGTCCGGCGGGCGGTGGGTGATGTCCAGAAACACGGCATCGTCGCCGCTGCGTTTGAGCTCCGTGTCGATGGCTCGGGCCACTACGTCGCGACAGGCGAGATCCTTGCCCGGGTCGTAGTCCGCCATGAAAGCACGCCCCCGTGCGTCTCGCAGGGTACCACCCTCTCCGCGCACCGCTTCCGAGATCAGAAAGTTCTTGGCCTCGGGATGATAGAGACAGGTGGGATGAAACTGAACGAATTCGAGGTTGGCCACGGTGGCTCCGGCACGGTAGGCCATGGCGATCCCATCACCGGTGGCGATGTCGGGATTGCTGGTGTAGAGATAGACCTTGCCCGCCCCGCCTGTCGCCAGCAGCACGATCCGGGCCCCGAAGGCCTTGACCTGATTGGTGGCGCGATCCAGGACATAGGCCCCGCAGCAGTGGGCTTCGTGTGTGGTGGTGACCAGGCCGCGTTTCATACGGGTGGAAAAGGTGATCAGGTCGATGGCGATATGGTTCTCGTAGAAAGCGATTTGGGGATGGTTGCGTGCCTTCTCCAGCAGGGCCCGTTCGACCTCCCGCCCCGTCATATCGGCCGTGTGCACGATGCGATTACGGGAATGGCCGCCTTCGCGACCCAAATCGAAGGCACCCGCCCGCTGGTCGTGACCACTGAAGGCGACACCGTAATCGACCAGATCGCGAATCCGCGCCGGCCCCTCACGCACCACCAGTTCAACCACCTCCCGGCGGCTGAGGCCGGCCCCGGAGGCCAGGGTATCCTGGACATGGAGTGCGAATGAATCTTCCGTGTCGAAAACGGCCGCAATTCCACCCTGAGCCAGGTTGGTATTGCTTTCCATGGCCGCTTTTTTGGTGACCACGACCACCCGCCCGACCTCGGCCGCGCGCAGCGCAAAAATGAGACCGGCGACCCCGCTGCCGATAACCAGAAATTCGGATTGAACGTCCATCGCAACTTACGGCCTGGATTAAGGACGGTGCCATGACCCCGGTGGCTTGACATCGTCGTGGAAACAAGGCGGTTGGGCGGCCTTGGCTTTGGCCTAGGCCATGTACATGGATTTGCGTCGCTGGCGTTTCATGACCAATCCCAGCAAAATACCGATGAACAGGATCCCGGCACCGCTGAAGAAAAAGACGAGGTATTTGCGCATCTGAAAGCTCTTGGCATCCGAGTCGTCCTTGAGTTCGCTGAAATCGCGGCTCAGGTTCTCCAGGGCGCTGGTCTTGTCGCTCAGGTTGGTGTTGATTTGTTCGTTCTGGGCTTTGAGCTGGCGGTTTTCTTCTTCCAGTCGGGCGGCCCGGGTTTCGAGCTCGGCATGCCGGCCTTGAAGTTCTTCCAGGAGCAGATTGCTGGGCTTCTCCGTGGTGAGATAGCGTTTGGGCATCCAGCCTTCCTTGCCGCTGGCCAGCCGGACATGCGCCCACTCTTCGTTCTCTTCCAGGATTTCCGCTATCCGATCACCGGTCGATACGAATGCCAGAATTTTGCGTTCGAGTCCCGGCCCGGTCCGCAGCGCGGATTTTATTTCCACGTTCACATACCAGCTCTGAGCCATCGCTTCGGTGGCCAAAACGGCGCCGGCGGCTAGAATGGCGATGAGGCAAACGGTGCGCGGCCATGAAATCGGTTTTATATTATTTAGGTGACTGCGAATCGACATAATGATCATTTCTCCTTCTATCCATCGCGGAAGCGTTGGCGGCTGCGCGGACGACCGAGGGGGAATGGTATAAATTTATCTTGCTATATTGATTAGAAATTTTAACTGATGTCAATAAGAACTTTATCATTTTCGAGTCCTGTGGTAGGTTTTATGCCAGTCATCTGGCCCCCTGCCGACGGCGGCCGTCTATAAACATGCTCGATACACGCCATGATCGCATACGATCTAACATGTTGCCAGGGTCACACCTTCGAAGGCTGGTTCGAAGATGCCCGCGCATTTCAAAGCCAGAAGAAAAAAGGGCTCCTGACCTGCCCGGTTTGCAGTAGCGCGGAGATCTCCCGGCTCCCCTCGACCTTTGCCATCAAGAACAGCCCGTCCCCGATACCGTCGACCGGCGAAGAGGCGAAGATAAAGCTCGAAGCCTTAGGACAGCAGATCCAGGATTACGTCGAGAAAAACTTCGATGATGTGGGGCCGGACTTTGCCAAGGAAGCCCTCAAAATCCACTATGGTGCCGAAAAGCCACGCAACATCAGGGGAGTCAGTACCGCTCAGGAAGAAGAGACGCTCCGCAACGAAGGCGTTGATTTTGTCAAGGTCCCTTTTCCCGCCGCTAAAAACAAATCCTGATTGAAAACCGGGCCGGTCGAGCGCCACGAGTCTGCGATGGCGATGAGGCCCAGACCCGCAACACGCCGTCCCCACCGGCTACCCTTCACGTCGCTTTCGTCCGCTGTTGTCGTCTTCAGGTATCGGTTAACCGCGCGGCCAGAAAAGACAACCGCTGGCGAGGACGATTGTTCTCCACCGCCCTGACCAGTGCCTTGCGGCTCCCCACGATGACGACCACTTCCCTGCCCCGGGTAATGGCGGTATAGAGCAGGTTACGCTGGAGAAGCGCATAATGCTGGGTCAAGAGCGGCACAACCACGGCGGGGTACTCCGATCCCTGTGACTTGTGCACCGAAATGGCGTAGGCCAAGGCGAGTTCATCCCGCTCGCTGAAGGTGTAATCCACCTGCCGGCTGTCATAGGAGACCGTCAGGCATTCCTTGCGGTGGTCGACTTCCTCGACCAGCCCGATATCGCCGTTGAAAACAGCCTTGGCATAATTGTTTCGCAGATGCATCACCTTGTCACCCGGCTGCAATGCGAATCCGGGCGATGCCGGGCGGGGGTTGAGTTGCCGCTGCAGGGCCTGGTTGAGATTGATGGTGCCAACCTCGCCTTTGTGCATGGGGGTTAGGACCTGGATGTCGCGGATGGGATCGAAATTGAACTGACGGGGGAGTTGATGCACACAAAGATCCACCACGGTCGCCACGACGCGTCGGGGGTTGTCTTCTTCGATGAAGACAAAAGGCGCGTCTGCCGAAGCCGTTGGTTCAGGCAGCGCTGGCAGGCGGCCCTGCCGGACACGGTGGGCGTTGAGGACAATGGGGCTTTCACCCTGCTGACGAAAGATCTGAGTCAGGTGATAGACCGCCGTTCGCCCGGCCGTGATGACATCCTGGAGCACATTGCCCGGCCCTACCGGGGGCAGTTGGAATATGTCGCCCACCAGAATCAGCACGGCCGTCACGGGCACGGCCTGGAGGAAAGCAAACGCCAGTGGGGTGTCGATCATCGAGGCTTCGTCCACGATGAAAACGTCGGCTTCGATGGGATCGTCCTGGTTTTTTTCAAAGCCGCCCTCGATGGGATTGAAGCCCAGGAGTTTGTGCAGCGTGGCCGCTGGATGCCGTGTCACCTCGCTCAAACGCCGGGCCGCCCGGCCGGTGGGGGCCGCCAGGCAGACACGACGCCCGATGGCCTCGAAAACCGTACAAAGCGACCTGACGAGTGTGGTTTTGCCCGTACCGGGCCCGCCGGTAATGACGGCCACTCTGTGGTGAAGGACGTTCTCGACGACGCCCAGTTGGTCGTCGGATAATTTGATGGCCAGGCGCCGGACGATCGTGGCCGTGACCTCTTCGGGCCGGCAGGAGGTCTCCGGAGGTGCCAGCGTCTGCATGACCCCGAGGCGGACGGCGATACCAACTTCGGCGGCGTAAAGATCGTGCCGGTAGATATGCCGGCGGCCGGCCGCGACGGCGGGGTCATCCCTGACGATTTCACCATCCCGCGCCAAGGCTTTCAGGGTGAGGTTCATCTCAGATGGATCGATGCCGAAGCGTATCTGCCCCTGATCCAGGAGATGATCCTCCGGAAGGCAGATGTGGCCGTCGGCCACGGCCTCGGCCAGCAGGTGAAGCAGGCAGGCGCGCAGACGATCGGGATCGTCGGCCGGCAGCCCGCAATGGCGGGCGATGGTGTCTGCGATCAAAAATCCCCGTCCGGGAAGATCGTCCACCACCTGGAAGGGCGTCTCGGTCAGAATCCTTAGCGCATCGTCGCCATAGACCTTCAACAGCGGCGCACAGAAGGCGGGGTTGAGATCGTTGGCCTGCAGAAAGGCCATCAGATCGCGTGCGGCATGGTGGTCCTGCCAAGCCCGGGCAATGCGATCGGCGGTGCCGGGACCAATCCGGCTCACTTCCATCAAGCGCTCAGGGCTGTTCTCGATGACCTTCAACAAATCCGCGCCGAAGTGCTGGACCAGGCGCTCAACGGTCCTGGGTCCGATGCCCGGAATGACCCCCGCGGACAGGTAGCGCCGGATACCATCCACCGTGCTGGGCAGCAGGGTCTCACAAGCGGTAATCTTGAGCTGCGACCCATAACGCGGATGTCTCTCCCAATGGCCGGTCACTTTTAGGTTTTCACCGCGGCCGGAATGGGGCAGATAGCCCAGGACGCTGATCCGCCGGCCCGTGTCGTCAACCC
>JAAUXW010259748.1_pt1 | contig 12677 bp, 11 predicted proteins | sample 7278141 | NCBI WGS metagenome assembly JAAUXW01 (sample SAMN14350115, study PRJNA611818) | marine sediment metagenome | isolation source: surface marine sediment (2.1m) | place: French Polynesia: Moorea | collected 2018-08
CGCTTGACCAGGAGAGCGGGCGCTGCCGGGGCTACAACGCCTTTTACTGGCGTTATTTCAACTGCGGCCGCTTCCCCTCGCATCAGCAGGAGATCGATTATTACGACTGCCCGAAGTGGGTGGCAACGGAAGAGCCCGTATCGACTGTGGGCGAGAGTTCCTCAGTATACAAGCCGGAACCCGGATATTCTGTGGAATAGGCTGGACAATCAGGAAATTCCCAATGTACGTACAGAATCTCTTTCAGCCAGCGCCGTCCATCACGCCGGATGAGGTCAAAGCCCTGATAGAGACGAAGCCGGCGCAGGAGTATTGTCTTCTCGACGTTCGTCAGCGAATGGAGCACGGCCAGGGCAGACTGCCAGGCTCGGTGTTGATTCCGTTAGGGGACTTGAATGCCCGGGCCGGTGAACTGGAAAAAAAGAAGAAGATTATCGTGTACTGCCGCTCCGGCAATCGCAGCGTTTCGGCCACGAACTTTCTACGTGGCATTGGATTCGACGAGGCCTTTAACATGACCGGCGGCATCATCCGCTACAATGGCCTGGTTGCGAGTGGTCCGCCCGAGGCGGGGGCCGTTTGTTTTCCTGGATCCTTGACGGCAACCCAATTGGCTGCAACGGCGTGGGTATTGGAAGAGGGCAATATCGAATTCATCGAAAAGCTCTGCCACAACATCCTCAATGACCATGAGCCGGTCCTGTTCGACGAGATCCTCGAGGCAAAACGCGTCCATCAGGAGACCCTGTCTCGGTTGGCCGGAGAGATTAAGGGTTTGCCCGAAAGCAGCGATTTTCCGGGGGGCGAGATCGACTTGCCGAGCGAGGCCCTCATGGTAGGTTGCGTGAAGGTGTCGGCCGCCCTCCAATGGGCGTCGGACAAACGCATGAATGATCTGCTGGAATTGATGATGACCCTGAGCGCCAACGCCTATGACTTCTATCTCAGACTGGGGCGGCTCACGAAGTCCCATGAGGAACGCCGCGTGTTCGAAGTGATGGCAGACGAAGAGCATCACCATCTGGCGCGGCTGACCAAGGCGTACGAGATCGAGATAAGCGTATAACCGGCAGGTTGAATGGACTCGCGAGCCGCAACGCGCAACCATCGAATTCCTGATGTGGGCGTGCGTGCCTCATAGCATCCTTCTACGCTACTGTAGAAGCCCGCTTGCGGGTGAGCGGGAGGCCTTTGTCCGGTACACAAAGGAAGTCCCGTGACCGCCCCGACAGGGATGTCGGGGTTGGGGCTTGAAAAGACCTACAACGCCGTGCCAGGGATGGCGGATCTGATCCCACTTACCGCACCGCAGGTTCGCCCGCAAGCGGGCTCCTACAACCAGTTCTCTAAGCCGAGGAACCCTATTCCCAGGTTGTTGGGGCCATGGAGGGAGGGCACTCGAACCTGGGGCTTTTTGTTCCTTTCGCTCAAGAGGGCGGCGCCCGCGATCGCGCTCGCGGCATCGGTGTCTCCGCCGCAGCAGGTTTACCCTCGCTGGGATCGCTATCCTCGGACAGGCCCCTAACCCTTGGAAATCAGATACGCTTTGCGCGGTGCGATCCCGATTCTTGCTCGAGCGCCCGCATTGAATGCCAGGTAGTCCGCTTCCATACCGTCGCTGAAGATCACCCCGTTATCGGCCATATGGGAGCTTAGGACTAACGGAGTTTTTGCATCGATGGTGCCGAAGGCGAGAGACGTCTGCGTCGCCTTGCTGGGGAAGGGTTCGCGCACCGCGTAGACCAGGTAATCCGCATCCAGGGGCATCCGCTCAGGGTCGGTGGGGGGCGCCAACTGTCCCCCCAGTGAGGCGGCCACCGCCGCCGCGCCCGCATACACGGACCGCAGCCAGCCGGTGGAACCGGCCCCCGTTGACACGATGATTCCACTGGAAGAATGGGTTTCCTCATGCTGTTCTTGCGTGATCCCGTAGCGGGCCGACACATGGGAGCGCGCACCGATGAACAGGTCGTTGAACGCGAACAGCGTCTGACCGTCACTCAACCTGGCTTCGGCCATAGTGACTGTCTGGAGCGGTTGCCGGCGGTTCATTGTGCGATGCAAAGCGCAGGCGAAATCCCGGACGGTAAAAGGAAGCAGGACACCGTCGATGAAGGAGGGGTCCGGGTTGACCGCGAGGATCGGTTGACCGTCCAGATATTTTGCGACGTTGACGACCAGGCCGTCAGGTCCGATGGTGATGATCAGATCCGCCTCACCGAAGGTGAACTGAGGCAGAAAGCTACGCTCGATCACCTGACTTTTCAGTTCCCCGGGGATTTCGCCGCGTACCGCGTCCAGCACCGCTTGATAGCGTTGATGGCGGGCCGCGATCGGCGTGAAATCCTGGCCGGCGCGTTCCAGATAGAATTGAGCCTGGGGCAGGGTATTGAATCGCGCTACCAGCTCTTCCAACTCCGTCTTGCGCGTAACTACTACGACCTTTTCGAACGGGGTCTTTTGCGGATCAGATGTTGCTTTGCGGAGTGCCTTCATTTCTTTGTCCTCCAACCCAGGCGATGATCTGGCTGAGCATATCCGGCGTGATACTCAGGTTGCCTATGTTGCCGGCGTTTCCGGCAAACTCCTTGAAGGCGAGTCCAGCCAGGGCCTGCGGGGCGAGATTTGCGTAAGGATCCAGTTTCATTTCGTCGGCCTTGGCCTCTGCCTCGGCGAGCTTCAGGCTGTTTTCGGCCTGCATTGCCACCAGATCTTTACGCCGCACCTCCAGGTCGATGTCCGTTTCCAGCTCGCTCTGCCGGATCTTGCGTTCCTCTTCCACGGCTGCGGTGCGGCGTTCGTAGATGGCGCGGTCGGCGTTACGCTGCAGGTGTTCGCGGTACTCGGCTTCCAAAGCCTTCTGCATCTCCGGCTTGGGCGTTACGGCAAGGAAGTAGATGCTCTCGACAACCACCCCGAGGGTCTCGAGTGCCGGTTCGGTGCGCACCCGTTCCAGTACGCCCCGGGCAAGTTCCTTGACCTGGGTCAATGCCTGTTCCAGGGTGAAATCGATCACGCCTTTGCGGGTATGGGTCTGAACGGCGTTGATTACCCGTTGCGTGAGTCTTTCCGGGTCCTTGCTGCGGTAGCGGCCGTTCCTTGGATCGACTGTGAAGTCCAGCAGCCTGGCGGCATCCAGGGGCGATTCGAGGCGATAGGTCAGCTGACCCTGGATCGCAACTTCCTGGAAGTTGGCCGTTGCCTCGTTAAAGATGAACGGCGCATCCTGGGTCACCGCCGGAACCGCCGCGATCGAGGTGTTGTAGGAGAGGTACCAGAAATCCAGGCCCGGACCGTGTTCCAGGATCTTGCCGGCTCGATAGCGGATTACGTAAACGTTGGGTTCGCCTTTGTAGTGTCTCAGGATCATGGTGTGCTCCAATAAGTGTAACGCGTACACTAAACATAGTGTAGGTTAAACACCAAGTCAAGGGAAAGGGAATCCGGAATCTTGTCTTTCTCTGCAACTTACCGAATCTTAGGGGAAATTAACGGAAGAATGCAGGGCCCGAATCTCGCCCGCGCGGCGAGTGTGCCTTGATGGCGCATTCACCGCCGCCTTCACTCCTTCGCAACCAGAAACTCTGAACGGGGTTGATCGCCGTACACCGTACCTCTCGTGATCAATTCGTTATGAATTCGTGAGCTTCCCGCAATGCCCCTCGGCCAGACTCAATAGGGCCGTGGGAGATCCGACCGATTGCGTTCATTCGTTGCCCAGCCGTTCAGGGCCTGTGTCTCACTGAGGCGGCAGAGGACAAAGCGCAATCCCCCTACCGGCTAACCGTTCAATACACGCTTAAGGAGATATAGATGAAAAACTCGACCATGCCCAAAGCGACCGGGGTTACCCTGGCCCTGGCGGCTGCAGGAATTCTGGGCGCCTGTGAGAGTAGTCAGAAGGTGGAAGCCGGTTCGATGGCCGCTGGAAAGACGGACTTGGTCAAATGCTACGGCGTTAATGCCTGCGGGGGCCATAACGACTGCAAGACGGCCAACAATGCCTGCGCGGGAAAGGCGAGCTGCAAGGGCCAGGGCTTTGTAAAGATGCCGTCCAAGGCCTGCGGGGACATCGGCGGCACGCCAAAAGGCGACTGGAGGGGCAGTATCGCAAAGACTGACCTGGTGCATTGCTACGGCGTCAATATCTGCGGCGGCCACAACGACTGTAAGACGGCCAACAATGCCTGCGCGGGCAAGGCGAGCTGCAAGGGTCAGGGTTTCGTCGCCATGTCCGCCAAGGCCTGTGGCGACATCGGTGGCAAAGAGGGCGCGTGACTGTCAAGACCAAGGTGCGCGAAGGGGGCGATGCCCCTTCGCGCAGCTGTACGGGAAACAATCATGGAAAAACCTTATTTGGGTTTCGGCCTCGGCCTGCGACCGATTCACTACGACTACGTGCTCGAGCATCTGCCGCCGGTGGACTGGTTCGAAGTCATATCGGAAAACTATATGGTCGGCGGTGGTAAGCCCAGGTACTATTTGCAGCGGGTTCGCGAGCATTACCCGGTGGTCATGCACGGGGTATCCCTTTCCATCGGTTCGACGGATCCACTCGACATGGAATATCTCCGGAATTTGAAGACGCTGGCCGCGGACGTCGAGCCCGAATGGGTCTCTGACCATCTGTGCTGGAACGGGGTGGAGGGCACGAACAGTCACGATCTTCTGCCTCTTCCTTATAACGGGCAGACCCTAAGGCATGTCGTGGAACGCATCAGGCGCGTGCAGGACTTTCTGGGCCGCCGCATTCTCATCGAAAACGTATCCAGCTATCTCACTTACAAGGCCTCAGAGATGTCGGAATGGGAGTTTCTGGATGAGGTGGTGCGGCGTGCCGACTGCCTGCTCTTACTGGATGTCAACAATGTGTATGTCAGCGCACGAAATCACGGCTTCGATCCCCGCACCTACCTGGAGGCCATCGGCGCGCGGCGGGTGTGGCAGCTGCACCTTGCAGGCCATTCAGACTTTGGCGATTACGTCATCGACACCCACGATCATGAGGTTCCGGACCCGGTGTGGGATCTGTATCGGTTTGCGTGTGCGCGCTATGGGCCCGTGAGCACCATGATAGAGAGAGACGACAATATTCCGCCATTCGAATCCCTGTTGGGGGAGTTGCATCTGGCGCGGTCCCTTGCGGGCAATCCCCCGCCGGGCAAGGGCAAGGAGCACCGGAGCTGCGGTCTGGTGCGGGCGGCCGATGTCTGATCTGGCCGATCTGCAGAAGCGTTTTCTGGGGTTTCTGACCGATCGCGGAGGCGATGTTCGGGACCTGGTCGTCGATGATCAGGGTGTAGCCCTGGACACCCGGCTCCACATATACCGCAACGCCTATCGGCTGCGTCTGCGCGGGGCCATCGACACCGATCACGAGGTGCTGGGCCGCTACCTAGGAGACGACTTGTTCGACCGGATGGTGCAGGAGTACATTGCGTGCTATCCCTCCCGGTTTTTTTCTCTGCGGGATTTTAGCGTGCATCTGCCGGTCTTCCTGCGCGAGACCGCACCGTTTTCCGAGCACCCCATTCTTGCCGAGATAGCCGCCTTCGAGCGGCTGCTGCTCGATGTCTTCGACGCCCCGGATCTACCCAGGGCGGGAGTGAACCGCTTGCGGGGCTTGACCCTGGACCAGTGGCCCGGTCTGCGTCTGCGCTTCCATCCGAGCGTTCAGCTTTTCAACACCCGATGGAACAGCGTCGAGTGTTGGCGCGCCCTCAAAGAAGAGCGACAGCCGCCAACCGCTGCGCCCAGAGCCCGGGAGACCCACTGGCTTCTTTGGCGCGGAGTGGACCGCCTGTCCCATTTTCGCCCGCTTGCGGACTCCGAGTACGCCGTGTGCGTCGCAGCACTGCACGGTCGGAACTTCAGCGAACTGTGCGAAGGTATGACCCGGTGGCTGCCAGAGGCGCAAGTCAGCGAGCACATGCTCAACCAGTTGCGGGGATGGCTCGACCAGGGGTTGCTCACCCGCCTGCTTTGAAAAACTGCAGTTCGCGCCGTCCTGAAATAATCACCGGGGTGTTGTGACCAGCCGACCTTGGGGCAACTCTGATCAATTTGCAGGTGCGTTAGGGGATTTGACATTGGCCCTGCAGTTCAGGAAGATGCGGGTGACCCGGTTTGTGAAGTCCGAATCCGGCACGGAGCCCCCCCGAAACGCCTTTGCCATCTGCCTTGGTAGATCCTCCGAACCCCGTGAGCATGAGCCCTGTTTTGCGAACCAGGCCGGTTTTGTGTTGGTTATTGTGTGCCGGGTTGTGGATTTCTGCAGCGGCTCGGGCAGAGGTCACCACCGGCGTCGACAAGGAGACCGGTCTAAAATCCTGGACCTGGCATGGTGACGGCGTGTCCCTGCAACTGGCGCAAAGGCTTCCTGACCAGACCCGCGCCTTCTTCCTGGGGCGGGGATTTCCGGCGCAGGCTGCCGACGTGATCGGACGTGCCTGTGTCTTCCAAACCATTTTTCGGAACGATGGTTCGAAGCCGATGAGCTACGATCTGGGCGACTGGGTGGTTCATTATCGGGACAGAACTATGCCTGTGCTGGTCAGGCATGCCTGGGAAAGCCGATGGCAGGCCATGGGGATCGATCAATCGGCCCGCATCGCTTTTCGCTGGTCCCTGCTGCCGACGCGTCAGCGCTTCGAGCCCGGAGACTACAACTGGGGAATGACCAGTTACGGCCTGGAGCCCGGTGAGCATTTTGATCTCGCTCTGACCGTCGACCTGGGCGGACAGCCGGTCACTGCGCGGATGCAGTCCATTGAATGTGCTCGCGATATCTAGGAAGACTCTGATTAGTGAGAATGCTGCAGATGCGATATCTACTTGGTGCCTCAATGTTGTGGTTTACGCTGGCCACCTACGCCCAGCGCCCCGGGGAGGGTCTCACGCCGATAGCGGACGCACCCCAGGCCCCTGATTTTCATCTGAGCGACTCCGAGGGTGTCGGGCATCGCCTCACCGATTATCGGGGAAGGGTCGTTATCGTGAATTTCTGGGCGACTTGGTGCCCGCCCTGTCGGGAGGAGATGCCTTCCATGCAGAGGGCCTGGGAGCAGCTGCGGGCAGAGGATATCATGATGCTCGCCATCAACGTGGGAGAGGATGAGGACACCATCTTCCGGTTCACGGCCAATTATCCGGTAGAGTTTCCCCTGCTCATGGACCTGGACTCGAAGGTCACCGGCGAATGGCCGGTGAGGGGATTACCCACTACCTTCGTCGTTGATCCCCAGGGACGTCTGGTCTACCGGGCCATCGGGGGGCGGGAGTGGGACGACGCCGAGCTTTTGCAGGCCGTGCGAGCCCTGCGCAAGCAATCTTCGAACACCGACTGACGCGCGAAATCCCAAACGATGTTCCGACCAAGCGCTGTCAACGGCGATGGTGTACGGCGCCTCTTCCGAAGGAACGCGGAAGCGGTAGACTCAATCGCGTATTGGGGTAACGCCGAACCTTGTACCGGCGGTAGTAATCGTCCGGAGGAAATCCCAATGTGGGCGAGTAGACCGGATGGCCCGGGGGCGGGAATTTCGTCAGATCCGTCCTGGGTCCCAGCGTGGAGTATACGCCGTCGGCCAGGGGGTCCAGGTCATCCGCGTAGCCGCCTGAGGCGGAACGGCCTTGTCGTCGTGCTCGTACCACCCGGTCGCCGGCGCGGTCGCGCCCGTTGATCGGTGCGGCCCTCATTTGCTCCCGTTCGAGTCGGTTGATCTCGAGGCGTTTCGCCTGGTTGAGCACGGAATAATGGTCTTCCGGAATACGGCTGGTGCTGGCGCCGGCGGGAGCAGGCTCCAAGGCCCGGAGCGGTGCATGGTCGCCGGCTGAGGGGGGGACGTCGCTGAAATGCACCCGGCCCTCGGCGTCGGTCCAGCGATAGATTTCTTCACCGTAGCCGGGTTGTTGGGCGGCGATGATGATCGCGGCCCAGGTAAGGCCCCACCGAATCGCCTTTGTCTGAAAGCGGGTGTGATGTTGAATCTTTCCCCCTGCAGCGATTGTCATGTCAGATGCCCTCGAGTTCAGAAGGGGCCGGCACTGTTGATTGTAAAGGCGCGCACCGGCCCGATGCTGCTTCAGGTTATTATAAGTCGTCCAGCAAGGCAGAGGAAACAAAGGGCCGAAAGCGGAATAAATATTTGACAAAACAATGGCTTGTCTTGGTCTGCCCTGAGACCGCGAAACCTATGAACGGGCCTTCTCGTACGGCTCTGTGCAGGCTGCATCTGCTGCGGCGGGCAGTCCTGACTACTCCTGAGACTGCAACGCCGTCAGATGATGGTAGGCGGACAGGGTCTGAATCCGGGAGTCTTCGACGGGTGTGCCTACCGTGAAGTGATAGAGATCCTGCCAGTAATGGCCTTTCAATCCCAGCAGTTCATGCATGATGTCATCGAAAAAACAGCCGATGCCCGTGCCCCGCAACCCCTTGGCTTCGGCCTCCAGATAAAGCACCTGCCCGATGAATCCGCTTTCCCAGTAGAGGCGGGGGTATAGCCAGGGGGCCGGTCCCACGACCGGCTCGAAACGGGCGAGCATGCCCAGCGAAAAGGCGCTGTTTCCAGCGATGGACTGATGGCAGCTGATAGTCTGAGCCTGCGCCCGATAGTCGCCTGTTTCCAGAAGATACAGAGGCAGGCCGTCAACGGCGGGTTTCCAGGCAAAGCGGGCATCGAGATCATCCTGCAGCACCGCCAGGTGATCCTGGTTTCGCACCAGTATGTAAAGGCCGGGAGCCAGGCCGTCCACCCCATGGACGAAAAGGACCAGGTGTACATTGGGCTCGGGGCAGAGCCTGTCGAAGGGGACCAGGGCGGGGGGCAGGGTGCGTTCAAGCATCTGCCGCAGGCTCTGCAAGGGGATGCGGCTGGTCTGCTGATTATAGGCCTGAGCGCTCCGGCGTTTGCGGATGATCTGCTCGGCGCTGAATTTCGACTCTGACATTGAGCCGTGGATGGGCGATGAATATGCGGGTGTGGAAAATCCAGGCGAGCCGGTTGCCTGCACCACATCCCGGATGATCGGCCATGCCACATGATGGGCACTCAGGCGGTTAGGCGCCTGTTCATATTCGGGCGCGACCATAGTGGCCAGCCATTGCGCCACCGATGACGCCTCGATTTCTTCTTCGCACACCCAGCACAGGCAATCGGCATGCTCCCGTTCCTCCGGGGGCCATTGGATGCGGTGAAAACCGAGCAGCCGGTCCAACTGGGCATCCGGGATGCGGGGGTGCAGAGACAGCCGCCAGCCGTTGAGATTGGCGGAAACCCAGAGTGCCGCCAGGGCATGACCCAGATCGTGATTGCAGTAGCGGAAGGCCCGTTCGCCATATTTCCAGGCCTCGCGCCAGTAGACGCTGGACAGGATGAGCCCGAAGCCCCGAACCCGCTCCAGGGATTTCGCATCCGCGTCCGGAAACACCCATCGGATCTCCAGGCAATGCAGCAATGGGTTGTAATGGGCGACACAGGCGGGGTGGCCGTCGAACGGCGGCAGCAGGAGATAACACTCCGTGGGGTGCAGGTTTCCACTGGACGGATTCATGCGAAGCGACCATTCGGACGCACCGTACCTTTTCCAGGCCGAGAGGCCCAGGCTGAGCTCAAGAAAACCGGCGAGGGCCGCCAGGGTGAGCGGGCTCTGTCCTGATCGGGCGGTTCTGTAGAGTCCGGAGTAGGGCGTTTCCCTTTCCTGAACCGTCAGGGGCAATGCTATTCTGGGTGAGTCTTCGTAAAAACGGAAAGGATTTGGCTGGTTTGCCCAGTCCATGTAGCCGAGAGAACGGGCATAGCAGTCGGGGTGGTGCTTCGTACGGTTGTGGTAATGAAGCACAGGCGGGTATTGCCGGTTGTGGGGTGTGCTCATGGCCTGAAAGACCCTCTGGGAAGCCATGGAGTTATGGCTTCCACCTCACACCGATTATCCACAGAGGACACAGAGGAGCACCGCGTGAATAACAGCTTACCCCAAGCTGTTCCGAATTTTTCCGGGAACGCCGTGTAGACGCTGCGAAGTCCCACCCGGATAAGAAAGCCTCTGAAATTCAACAAACCCAGTGTCCTTTGCGGTGAAAATTTCGGCCTAGGAGATCCATCATTGCCTACTCTTTTCGGCTGTTCAAGCCGCGAAACCTGACTTATTTCGGAGATTCGCCCCGTTTCATATAAACTTGGGGCAGTTCGGTCATGGTCCGAATCCCGAGAGACGATGTTCACACTATGAGCGTGATGCTGCTGCATACCGCGGATTGGCAGATCGGCAAACGGTTCGCCTCCATTGCAGGCGATGCGGGGGCGGTGCTGAGGACGCAGCGGCTGGATACGGTGCGGCGCCTGGCGGCACTGGCTCGCGAGAGGGGCGTGGATGCGGTGCTGGTCGCGGGAGATGTGTTCGAGGACAACGCCGTCTCCGACGAGACCCTGCGCCGAACCATGCATGCGCTTGCGGAATTCCAGGGGACCTGGGTGTTGCTGCCGGGCAACCACGATGCGGCGCTGACCCAAAGCGCCTGGAGTCGTTTGCGGCGTCTGGCAGTGGTCCCGGAAAACGTAATGCTGGCGACGGCGCCTGAGCCCGTGTGGCTCTGCAACGGCCGCCTCTGTGTAATCCCGGCACCCCTGCAGCGCCGCCACGAGGTGCGGGATCTCACCGAATACTTCGATGGTGCAGAGACAGGGGCGGGTGTGCTTCGCGTGGGGCTTGCCCATGGCGCGGTGCGCAACAGGCTGCCGGCGGAATCCGAGGCCATGAACCCCATTGCGGACAGCCGGGCGCAAACGGCGCGCCTGGATTACCTGGCCCTGGGGGACTGGCACGGAACCCTGGAGATCGCAACCCGGACATGGTATGCGGGGACGCCGGAACCCGACCGTTTCAAGACCAACGATCCCGGAAACGTTCTGCTGATCAAGCTGAGCAAACCCGGTGCCGCACCGGAGGTAGAGAAGATACGGACGCGTCGTTTCTTCTGGCAACAGCTTGCTCTGTCCGTCGCGGACGATGAGAGCGTCCGCGTGCTCGACAGCCGCATCGAAGCCCTCTCAGAAGCTCCCAGAACCCTGCTGAGGTTGCGGCTCGACGGCGCCGTCGATCTGGGGACGCGCCGCCGACTGAACGAAGTTCTGGAGGCCTGGCGCGCCCGACTTCACTATCTGGACGTCGACGACTCCGGGTTGGTGGCCCGGCCCAGCGAGGAAGACATCGCAGCCATCGGTGCGACCGGCTTTGTCCGGGAAGCCGTCGAGGCGCTTACCGACATCCAGAACGACCCGCTGCACCCGGCCCACAAACACGCGGCGCGGGCACTGCAGGTGCTTTACCTGGAACAGTTGCGGTTGCGAACATGATGTGGTTCAGATCGATCGAGGCCAGTCGCTTCCGGCAGTTTCGCAACCCCGTTTTCGTTCATGATCTGGAACCCGGATTGAACGTGATCGCAGGGGACAACGAGGAAGGAAAGTCGACCCTGTTGCAGGCCGTGCGGGCCGCCCTGTTTGATCGCTATAAAAGTTCAGTGGCCCATACCTATCAGCCTTACGCCGAGCAGGTCAGTCCCCGGGTGGGCCTGGTCTTCGAGATCGACGGGACAGAATACACCCTGAACAAGGTCTTCTCCCAGAGGCGCGAAGGCGAGGCCACTCTGGAGGCCAGTGACGGCCGCCGATGGGAGGGCCCGCAGGCGGAGGAGTTTGTGGCGGGACTCCTGGGTTTCACCTATGCCCCGCGGGGTGGGAGCAAAGCGGAGTTGCAGGGACTGGCCGGCCTGCTGTGGGTGGAGCAGGGCCGGGCCTACGAGGAGGTGACCCTGAGTAATCGGTCGCGACAACAGCTTCATGCCGTATTGGACGCGGAGATGGGTGAACTGCTGGGAGGGGAACATGGGGAAGCGTTGCAGCGGCGGGTCGCGGAGCTGAGAGCCGGTTATTTTGACAAACGGGACAAGCCGCGGGGCCGGTACAGGCAGCTTCAGGAAAAGCTGGCGGAACTGGCAGTGGTGCTGGAACAGGCGCAGCTCGACCTGCACCAGTACGAAAGCAAGACGGATCAGCTCGAGAAGCAACAGGCCGCCCTCAAAGGTTATCGAGATGACCGCGCCATCGAGAAGGCCCGAAAGAAGCTGCATGAGGCACAGGCCCGGCAGGCCAGGGTCCAGGCGCTGTGGCAACAGATTGCCGCCGCCAGGGAGAAACTGGCTCGTGTCCATGCCGAACGGAAAGCGGCCCGCCTGGCGTGGGAAACCCGCATGAAGCTGGTGCGGGACCAGCAGCTCGCGCACAGGGCCCATGACGAGGCGGGGTCCGCATTGGCCCAGACGGAACGAGACCTGACGCCCGCGCGAACCCGCGTAGACAAACTCCACGAAGAGATTGCAGCGCACAAGAAAGAGAGAGAGGCGAAGGAGGTCCAGGCGCGCAGAGCCCGGGACGGGGAGAAGCTGTCCCGACTGACGGCGGATAAAGAGGGCCTGGAGTCGGTGCTGGGGGATGCCCGGGCGGCAGATGATGCGAGGCGTGCCTGCCAGGTTCAGCGAGAGTCCCTGAAGGTCACGGGAGGGCTGCTCACCGAGCTGCAGAGTCTGGATCGCGATCGGGCGCTGGCCGAGGAACGGCTGCGGGCGGCGGCGACCCGGGTGGATCACCGTCTGACGTCTTCCACAGGGGTGACCC
>JAAUXW010031052.1_pt1 | contig 12662 bp, 10 predicted proteins | sample 7278141 | NCBI WGS metagenome assembly JAAUXW01 (sample SAMN14350115, study PRJNA611818) | marine sediment metagenome | isolation source: surface marine sediment (2.1m) | place: French Polynesia: Moorea | collected 2018-08
CGGCGTGGGACGGGGCTTCGGGGAGACCATGGCGGTGCTGATGGCCACCGGTCATTCCATCAACCTTCCCACCAGCGTATTCGATTCAGTGCGGGCCCTGACCGCCACCATTGCCGCCGAGCTCGGAGAAACCGCGGAAGGCTCGGATCACTTTCAGGCCCTGTTCGCCATCGGCATCTTCCTGTTCATCATCACGTTCATCATCAATCTCACCGCGGACCTGATCATCCGCGATGTGCGTAAGGGATAAGCACCATGTCCGCACCAGCAGAAACTCTGCCCTTTGACTCCGATGTCTTCGCCTCCACGGACGTCAACGTGCGCAAACGACGGAAGGAAAAACTGATCAAGATGTTGTTCCTGCTGATGACCATCCTGTTGATCCTGCCGGTACTGGCCATCCTTGGCACCCTGATATACCGGGGCGGGTCCGTGATCTCCATGGATTTCCTGTTTACCTATCCAACCGACGGCATGACCGCGGGCGGCATCTTCCCCGCCTTGTTCGGCACCATCTGGCTGGTGGCCGTCGCCCTGCTGTTTTCGGTTCCACTGGGCGTGGCAGCGGCTATCTACCTGAGCGAGTATGCCCCCAATAACTGGTTGACCCGCCTGATCAACCTCTGCATCATCAATCTCGCCGGCGTCCCCTCCATCGTCCACGCCCTGCACGGGTTCGGCGCCTTCGTGATCTTCGCCGGCATGGGCACCAGCATCCTGGCGGCCAGTCTGACCCTGGCCATCATGACCATGCCCGTGGTGATCGTCGCCACCAAGGAATCGCTGCAGGCGGTTCCACAGTCGTTCAGAGAAGCCACCTTGAACCTCGGAGCGACGCGCTGGCAGACCATCGTCAAGGTCGTGATACCCAACGCCGTCACCGGCATCCTGACCGGCGTCATCCTGGAGGTGTCACGCTCGGCGGGGGAGACCGCGCCTATCATGTTCACCGGCGCCGTGTTCTTTCTGCCGTTCCTCCCCCAGGGGCTCTTCGACCAGACCATGGCCCTTTCCCTGCACCTGTTCGTGGTGGCCACCCAGGTGCCCGGCATTCCGGAGGACCTGCCCTACGGTGTGGCCCTGGTTCTGATCACCCTGGTGCTGCTGATGAACAGCCTCTCCATCGCCTTCCGGATGTACCTGCGGGGTAAGAAAAAATGGTAGAAGCGGGCATCAGCCCCGGGTCGACGCCCGTCAAGTTGTCGGTTCGGGACCTGACCATCAGCTACGAAGGCGTACCGATCCTCAAGGACGTGAACCTGGAGGTGAGGGAGCACGAGATCTTCGGCATTATCGGTCCCGCGAATGCGGGCAAGACGTCGTTCCTGAAGTGCCTGAACCGGATGGATATCTTCACGCCTGAGATGGAGATCGGCGGCCAGATAATCATGGACGGCGTCGACCTGTTGAAGATGCGCAACGTCTACGAGCTGCGCCGCCGCATCGGGATGGTGTTTCCGCTGCCCGTGGGCCTGCCGCTGAGCATCTACGACAACGTCGCCCTGGCACCCCGCTTGGCGGGCATCAAGAAAAAGCGGCAACTTGACGAGATCGTGGAGCGGTGCCTGGAGCGCGCCGCTTTGCTCGATGAGGTGAAGGACCGGCTGAACACCCTTGGCAGCCTGCTTTCCGGTGGACAGCAGCAGCGCCTGACCATCGCCCGGGCCCTGTCACAGGAACCGGACCTGTTGTGCCTGGACGAATTCTCCATTGCGGTGGACCCGGTGACCACCATGCGCATCGAAGACGTGCTCAAAGACCTCCAGCAGGAGACGAACATCATCCTGGTGACCAATCTGGTGCAGCAGGCGCGACGCCTGGCGAAGCGCACGGCCTTTTTCCACGACGGCGTCTGTGTAGAGGTGAACGACACCGAGACGATGTTCACCGGAACCGTCAAGGATCAGCGCACCCGCGACTACGTGGAGGGCCGTTTCGGCTGATGCCGGACTGAAACCCGAGGTGAATTTCGTGACCAGCACTATACAAACCGAACACGGCTCGAACGGCTACGCCATCGAAACCCAGGACCTGAACCTCTGGTACGGGACCTTCAAGGCCCTCTACGACATCAACCTCAAGGTCAAGGCCGGCATGATCACCAGCCTCATCGGGCCCTCCGGCTGCGGCAAGACGACCTTCTTACGCAGCGTCAACCGCATCAACGAACGCCTCGGATATGTACGCACCGAGGGGCAGATCAATGTGATAGGCAGCAACATCTACGGTGACCATGTGGATATCGTTCAGCTGCGCAAAAAGGTGGGGATGGTGTTTCAACGCCCCAACCCCCTGCCCATCTCGATCCGTGACAACATACTGTACGGCTACAAACTCCACGTGCACGACTCCAAGAAGCGTCAGCGTGAGGTGGAAGACCAGATCGTCGAAGATTCACTGCGCCAGGTATTGCTCTGGGACTCGGTGAAGGACCGCCTGCATCGCAAGGCCACGGAGCTGTCCCTGGAGGGGCAGCAGAAGCTTTGCATCGCCCGTCTGCTGCCGGTAAAGCCGGATCTGCTGCTGATGGACGAACCCTGTTCCGCACTGGACCCCAAAGGCACGGAAGCGGTAGAAGAACTGATCTGGGAGCTGCGGGGACGCTACACCATTCTCGTCGTCACCCATAATATGGCCCAGGCACGCCGGGCAAGCGAAGAGTGCATTTTCATGTTACTGGGCAAGGTCATAGAACATGACATCACGACGAAACTCTTTGTGACCCCTGATAAAAAAGAGACCGCCGACTATATCGAAGGCCGCTACGGCTAGCCCGCAAATTGCACCAATTTACCGCAGAGTACGCAGAGACCGCAGAGAGAGCCAGGGGTTGCGCCGAACGGCCCTTCCAGGTTCCCTGTATGAAGTGTAAGCGCTGCTGCTCCGGCCCGATTTCAGAATCCCTCTTTAATTCAAACCACTGTGTGTCCGCTGTGCCTCTGTGGTGAAATATCCAGCGCAGCCCGCAAACTCAACTCGATTTCTAACCCGCCGGCGTCAGCTCTATTGTTGTGGATTTGTTCCGGTACATCGCCTTGTCTGCGAAGGTAAACGATACTACATCTCCGGATCCCGGGTGAAGCCGGCGCGCATCCCGGCCCCGTAGATCAGTGTCAGCCCACCTGGTATCCTTTCGGGATGCAAAGGGCGGGCAAACTCAGGACCTGGAGGCCTTCAAGTGATTGAACTCAATATCAACGGCACCCCTCAATCCCTCGACGTCGACCCCGAAATGCCGCTGCTCTGGGCGCTTCGCGAGGGCGCGGGACTGACGGGCACGAAATACGGTTGCGGCATCGCGCAATGCGGCAGCTGCACCATATACCTGGATGGCCAACCCATACGTTCCTGCGTTACCCCGGTTTCCGCGGCCCTGGGCAAGCGGATCACCACCATCGAGGGGCTGGACTCTCCCGCCGGCAAGGCCGTACAGGCGGCCTGGCGGGATCTGGAGGTGGTGCAATGCGGCTACTGCCAGTCGGGCCAGATCATGTCCGCCGCGGCCCTGCTGGAACGCAAGCGTCGCCCCTCGGACGCGGACATAGACGGGGCCATGCAGGGTAATCTCTGCCGTTGCGCCACTTATGTGCGAATACGCGCGGCGATCAAGGCCGCTTCCACGAAACTGCCGTGAGGGGGCCCCTATGAGAACAGATGGAATCGTAAATCTGAGCCGTCGCCGTTTTCTGGTTGCGAGCGCGGCGGCCGGTGCGGGACTTACCCTCGGACTCCTGCCCATGACAGAGGCGGCCATGCGCGAATCGGGGCCCGGCGTCGCCGGCACCGCACCATCCGAGGCCCTCGATTTCCAACCCAACGCCTTTCTGCGCATCGACCGGGACGGTACCGTTACGGTCATCTCCAAACACCTCGAGATGGGCCAGGGCAGTTACACCGGTCTGGCGACCCTGGTCGCGGAAGAACTGGACGCCGCCTGGGAGCAGGTACGGGTCGAGGGCGCGCCCGCGGACGCCGGGCGCTATCGCAACCTCTTCTGGGGCGAGGCCCAGGGCACCGGCGGCAGCACGGCCATCGCCAACTCCTGGATGCAGATGCGAAAAGCCGGTGCCGCGGCCAGACAGATGCTGGTCGAGGCCGCCGCCGGGCAATGGGGGGTCGATCCCGCGGACATTCAAGTGGAGGCCGGCGTCTTGAGTCACCCTGCCAGCGGTCGAAGCGCCCGCTTTGGGGAACTGGCGGACAGGGCCGCGGAACAAAGGGTGCCTCAGGACGTGCTGCTCAAAGACCAGGACGAGTTCCGCCTGATCGGCAGGCGGCTGCCCCGCAAGGACAGCCCGGGCAAGATCGACGGCAGCGCCCTGTTCACCATGGATGTGCAGTTGCCGGGCATGCTCACCGCCCTGGTGGCCCACCCGCCCCGCTTCGGCGCGCGGCTGCGCAGCTTCGATCCCGGGGCGGCGATGGCGGTGCCCGGGGTCCGGCATGTGGTGCAGATCCCTTCGGGCGTAGCCGTGGTGGCGCGGGACTTCTGGAGCGCCAAGCGCGGTCGTGACGCACTCCGGGTGGAATGGGACGAGGGCGAGGCCTTTGCGCTCGGTTCGCAGCAAATCATGGAAGAGTATCGCACCCTGGCGGCACGACCCGGTGACGCTGCACGCAAGGAAGGGAATACCACCGCCGCGCTGGCCAAGGCGGCCAAGGTGATAGAAGCCGAATACAGCGTCCCTTTTCTGGCGCACGCCGCCATGGAACCCATGGACTGCGTTGCGCGAATCCATGACAACGGGTGTGAGATCTGGAACGGTGCGCAGATGCAGACCGGGGATCAACAGGCCATTGCCGGGGTGCTCGGCATTTCTCCGGAGCAGGTGCGCATCAATATGCTCTATGCCGGCGGCTCCTTCGGACGCCGGGCCAACCCGGACGCCGATTATGTGCTCGAGGCGGTGCACATCGCAAAGGCCCTGAAGCCCGGCATCCCCGTGAAACTCGTCTGGACCCGCGAAGACGACATGCGCGCAGGTTATTATCGGCCCATGTATCTTCACAGGCTGAGAGGCGGTGTCGACGACGAAGGTCAACCGGTGGGTTGGGAGCAGCGCATCGTGGGCCAATCCATACTGTCGGGCACTCCCTTCGAATCCATGCTGGTCAAAGACGGCATAGACCAGACCTCCGTGGAGGGCGCCGCGAACCTGCCCTATGCCCTGGACAATATCCTCGTGGATCTGCATTCGCCGAAGCTGCCGGTGCCCGTGCTCTGGTGGCGCTCCGTCGGCTCGACCCATACCGCCTTCGCCGTGGAGTGCTTCCTGGACGAGCTGGCGGAAGCGGCGGGTAAAGACCCGGTGGAGTTCCGGCGCTCACTCCTCGCCGGGCATCCACGCCACCTGGGCGTCCTGAACCTGGCCGTTGATAAGGCCGGATGGGGTGACCCCGCGGGTCGCAACCGCGGCCGGGGCGTCGCGGTGCATGAGTCCTTCAACAGCTATGTGGCCCAGGTGGCCGAGGTCACGGTACGCCGCGGCGTCATCTATGTAGACCGGGTGGTGATCGCGGTGGACTGCGGCATCCCCGTCAATCCCGGCGTCATCGAGGCCCAGATGGAGGGCGGCATGGGCTTCGGCCTGGCCGCCGCGCTTGCCAGCGAATTGACCTTCAAGGACGGGCTCGTGGAGCAGTCGAACTTTCATGACTATCTGAGCCTGCGCATCGATCAGATGCCGGAGGTCGAGGTGCATATCGTGCCGTCCACCGAGCCGCCTACGGGCGTCGGCGAACCCGCCACGCCGGTCATTGCCCCCGCGGTTGCCAATGCGGTCTACGCCGCTACGGGTCAGCGCCTGCGCCGTCTACCCCTCAGACTCGCTTAGGGCCTGTTTACCCTATGTGGATACCCATCGACGGCGGCCATTTTTTCGCAGGACAAGGCGCACTGAGCGTAGTGTACCTGCGGTACATGAGCGAAAGTGCAAAGCGGTCCTGGGGAAAAATGGCCCCGTCCCTGCGGGTTGGCCCTCCAATGAGGCCTTGCGGCGTTGTAGCTCGCTTATTTGGAGCGACCAAACTGGGCTCACTACGCCTTGCCTGGCCTCGTTGGAGGGCCAACGCTGGGCATCCACATAGGGTTAACAGGCCCTAAGGGCGGTGCGCCGTGCGAGAAATCGAGAATGAGCAGAGGGCCGTAGCGGCAGAAGACCGGGAGGTCATGGCAACGGCGGCCCAATGGCTGCGGGCCGGCCGGGGGGTGGCCCTCGCCACCGTCATACGCACCTGGGGCTCCTCGCCGCGGCCGCCGGGTTCGCTGCTGGCCATGAATGATGAGGCGCAGTTCGTGGGCTCCGTTTCGGGGGGGTGCATCGAGACCGAGCTGGTGGGCCGTTATTGCGCCGGCGAACTGGGCGAACCCTTCCCGACCCAAGTGGATTTCGGCGTCGACCGACTGGAAGCCGGGCGGCTCGGTCTGCCCTGCGGCGGCAGGCTGGAGCTGGCGATCGAAGGCCTGGAATCGGCCGAGCCGATCGATCTGCTGCTTGCCCGGATGGACGAAGGCAGGCTCGTGGCACGCCGGCTGTGCCTCAATACCGGCGAGGTAAGCCTGCACGCCGGCGACGGCCACCCGGAGCTGAGCGTATCGGACGAATCCGTCACCTAGGTCTTCGGCCCCGCCTGGCAGCTGCTGCTGTTTGGGGACGGCCAGCTGGCCCGTTATCTGGCGAGCATGGCGCGCATGCTGGACTACGGCGTCACCATCTGCGAACCCCGCGCCGAGTTCGCCGACCCTTTCCCCCTTCCCGACGTCCGCTACATCCGGCAGATGCCCGATGACGCCGTTCGCGCTCTGGTTTTTCGACCACGCACCGCCGTAGTCACCCTCGCCCACGATCCCCGGCAGGACGATCTGGCGTTGACGGCGGCCCTCGAATCCGAAGCCTTCTACATCGGCGCGCTGGGGTCGGTCCGCACCGCCGCGTCCCGCCGCGAGCGATTGCTGATCCTGGGCTTTACCACCGAGCAGATGGCGCGTATACACGGACCTGCGGGGATTCCCATCGGCAGCAAACGCCCCGGGGAAATCGCCCTCTCCATCCTTGCGGAGATAACGGCGGCCCGCAACGGCCTTGTCCAGGCCCCACCCCCGCAAAAGCGACTGCAGGCGTGAAGAAGCTGGTGGGTATTCTGCTCGCCGCCGGGGCCGGCCGGCGATTCGGAGGGAACAAGCTGCTGCACCCGCTTCCCTCAGGAGAATTGATGGCTGTTGCGGCCGCACGCAATCTCGTCGCGGCCGTACCTGAATCACTGGCGATCGTTCGCCCGGGTGACCGGTATCTGGCCGAGCGATTTCGTGCGCTCGGCCTGCGGGTAGTGGAAAACCCGGCGGCCGACCAGGGCATGGGGACGAGTCTGGCCGCCGGCGTCAGCGCCTCATGCGACGCGGCGGCCTGGCTGATCGCCCTGGGGGATATGCCCTGGATCCGGCCCCAGACCATCATGTCACTGGCGGAACTGCTCGGCAAGGGTGATTCCATCGTCGCACCGGTACACGGCGGTCGGCGCGGTCACCCCGTGGGTTTCAACAGGAGGTGGCGCAGCCGGCTCCAGGCACTGACGGGCGACCAGGGGGCGCGTGCCTTGCTTGCCGCACATGACTCCGATATCACGCGGATGCCCACAACCGATCCCGGGGTGCTGATAGATATTGATCAAAACGGTGCCGGTGAAACAGCACCGCGTCTATCATGCCCACTGCAAAACTGAATGACATACGGCTGCATTACGACGCCTGCGGCGAGGGCGAACCCCTGCTATTCGTCCATGGCTTAGGCTCCAGCGCCCGGGACTGGGAGAACCAGGTCCCCTTTTTTGCCGATGGTTTTCGGGTGGTGACGCCCGACCTGCGAGGGCATGGAAGATCCGACAGGCCCCCCGGTCCCTACGGCATCGCCCTGTTCGCCAACGACATCGCCGAACTGATCAGGACCCTGGAACTGGGCCCCACCCACGTGGTCGGCCTGTCGCTCGGCGGCTTTGTCGCGTCCCAGCTTGCGATCGCCCACGGCGAACTGGTGTGCAGCCTGGTGATCGTCAACAGCGCACCCGCCCTGCCGTCGGACACGCTCAAAGACAGGCTGCGGATCAAAATAGAGCTGCTCCTGAGACGCCTGATCGTGCGGCTCTTCGGGATGCGAACACTGGGGCGATTTCTCAGCAAAAAACTCTTTCCCGGTCCCGAGCAGGCGGACCTGCGAAATACCTTCGTTGAGCGCTGGGCGGACAACGACGCGCGGGCCTACCTGGACACCCTTGGCGCAGTCTCCCGGTGGACCGTCCGTGACCGCCTAAGCTCGATCACCTGCCCGACCTGCGTCGTCTCGGGAGAGAACGACTTCTTCCCGATGTCCCTGAAGCAGGAATATCTCCTCCACAATCCGAATGCAGAACTCGTGATAATCCCGGACTCGGGACACTTCACGCCTGTTGACCAGAAGGGACGGTTTAACGACGCGCTGAGGGCGTTTTTGGAAAAGGCATCAGGTTTAGCAAAACCAGTGGCTTAACCCGCATATGGCACCGGTGTCCGGAATCTTGGGGCAAGCCCAGGCCTACTTCTTTGACGTTTTGCTACGGCGCGCACGAATTGTAGGAGCCCGCTTGCGGGCGAACCTGCCCCCTACACTATCCTGGATATTTCACTACAGAGGCACAGAGGACACAGAGTGGTTTGAATTAAAGAGGATTTCTGAAATCGGGCCGGACCAGCAATGTTTACACTCCGTACCGGGAATCTGGCAGGGCCTTTCGGCGCAATCCCTGGCCCTCTCTGCGTTCTCTGCGTACTCTGCGGTAAATTGATGCAATATGCATGCTATCGCGGGTCGCCCGCAAGCGGGCTCCTACAAGGTTGTTCCGCAATCAATCGCGAACCCAAATATACTAAGCCTGGGTAGGGTGGGCATGGGGTTCATGCCGACCGTCGAAACCGCCCGCGCGGGCACAAACAGCGTGCCCACCCTTCTACGGCTTATTGCGATTCAAGCTGCTGTTTCAAAGCGACTCGCTCTTTGCTGTCGGTCCGCCTGGTGAGATATGACAGGTTTTTAAATAGACCCGGCACTGTTTCTGACGCTTTGTTCCCCAACCGCTCTCCCAAGACCAGCAGACAGGGCGTCAGTACCAGCGTCAACAGGGTCGCAAAGGACAATCCGCCCGCGATGGCGCTTGCGAGCTGGGTCCACCACTGGGTCGAAGGGGCGCCGAAGCTCAAGGTACGATTGACCAGATCGATGTTCATGGCCATGACCATGGGCATCAGACCCAGTACGGTGGTCAGGGCGGTCAGGAAAACCGGACGCAGGCGAAGCCTGCCCGTGTCCAGTGCGGCGCTCACCGCATCCTTTCCCTTGCGCCGCATCCGATTGTAGGTATCTATGAGGACGATGTTGTTGTTCACCACGATACCCGCCAGGGCAATGATGCCCAGCCCTACCATCACCACCCCAAAGGGCTGTGCCGTAATCAACAGTCCCAGCAGGACGCCGGCGGTTGAAAAAACGATTGCGGAAAGGACCAGGAAAGCCTGGTAGATGGAGTTGAATTGGGTTACGAGGATCAAGGTCATGAGAAAAACGGCGCTGAAGAAGGCCCCGATCAGAAACTCCGTCGCCTCCCGCTGATCCTCATCTTCCCCCTTGAAGCTGATGGTCACGGCGGGATCGAGCTTTGACGCTGCGATGGCCGCCCGCAGCCCCGTTAACTGATCGTCCTGCAACAGCCCCTCTGACACGTCGGCCTGAATGGTGACCACGCGATGGGTGTCGACCCTGGTGAGGGTTCCGCTCTTGGGGACCGGTTTTATGGTCACGAAGTTGCTGATGGGCACCATGCCCTTGGGTGTGGAGACCCTGAGCTGGTCCAATTGACCGAGGTTGCGTTCGCCATATGGGAAGCGCACCCGGATATCCACCTCGTCGTCACTGTCATCCGGACGGTAATCGGTGACCTTTACCCCGTTGGTAATCATCTGCACGGCATTACCCAGCGTCACCACGTCGGCCCCGTAGCGGGCGGCCAGCTCCCGGTTTACCTCCAGGCGCCACTCTATTCCGGGTAGCGGACGGTCGTCCTCCACATCCACGTATCCGCCCTGCTCCGCCATCAATGCGCGTACCCGGGAAACGACGGGGGATACCCGTTGAAAATCCCGCGCGCTTAACTCTATCTGAATGGGCTTGCCGTCGGTCGGCCCGTTCTCCGCCTTGCGAAACTCCAACTGGATTCCGGGGATATCCGCCGCGCGCCTGCGCATATCTTCCAGAATCTCGGCCGCCCGCCGACGCCTGTCCCACCGAATAAACTCAAGCTGAACGATGCCTATCACGTCCTCCGCCACGTTCTGCGCCCTGGCGTTGTTAAAGGTACGGGAATAGACCGATCTCAGCTCCCCCATCGGCAGCACCCGCTGTTCAACCTGACGCACAATGGCATCCTTCTCATGCACCGAAAGGTCGCCGCGCGCGTGAACCTGGATCAGGGCAAACTCCGGCTCCACGTCGGGAAAGAACTCCACACCCTTGCCAAACTGTATGTAGGCCGTATAGGCCGCGAGCATCGCGGCGAGCGCTGCAGCCAGCGTCTTGCCTGGGTGGCGCAGCAGGTAGCCCAGCAGTCGCAGGTAGCGTCCGGTGATCACACCCTCCGGCGACCTGTCGCCGCCGGGCGGTTGTCTCGTAAGGGTGCCGCCCAGTACCGGGATGAATACCAGCGCCATGGACAGCGAGGCGGTGAGGGCGATGATTACGGTAATGGGTAGATACTTCATGAATTCGCCCACCATACCAGGCCAGAACAACAATGGCAGGAAGACCGCCAGCGTGGTGAGGGTGGAGGCGGCAACCGGCCAGGACATGCGTTTGGAGGCAAAGGCGTAGGCGGCGGCGGGCCGCTCACCCCCGCTCATGCGGCGGTCGGCCAGTTCGGTCACCACAATGGCCCCGTCCACCAGCATGCCCACCACCAGAATCAGGCTGAACAGGACCACGATGTTGAGGGTGTAGCCCATGGCATAGAGCACCAGTATCGCAGCCAGAAAGGCACCTGGAATCGCCAGCCCCACCAGTATTGCCGACCGGGGGCCAAGGGCGGCGATGATGACAATCATCACCAGAAGAACCGCAGACAGGATGTTATTCTGCAGATCCGACAGCATTTCGCGAATCTGATTCGACTTGTCCTGCATATAGGCGACACCCAGACCCGTGGGCCAGTGCAGACGCTCGGCCTCGACCAGCTCCCGTACCCGGGCTATGGTATCGATGATGTTGGCGCCCACCCGTTTTTTTACCTCCAGGGTAACAGCGGGATGCCCGCCTACGCGGGCGAAACTCTCGGGGTCTTTGAATCCTCGTCGAACGGTCGCGACCTCACCGAAGGTAACCACCCGGTTGCCGTCCACCTTAACGGGCACCTTCAGTATGTCCTCAAGGTCTTCGACTACGCCGGGCACCTTGACGACCAGACGGCCGGCGCCGGTATCCATGGCGCCGGCAGCCACCAGCCTGTTGTTGTTGGCCACGAGAGAGAAGAGTTCGTCGTACCGGACACCGTAGGTTTCCATGATCGCCGGGTCCACGATCACCTCCAGAAGGTCCTCCCGGTCGCCCCCGATCACCGCTTCCAGCACGCCCGGCAATGCCTCGATCCGGTCCTTGAGGTCCCGCGCAACGGCCACCAGACTTCGCTCGGGAATCGCACCGGAGAGGGTCACGGTCAACACCGGAAAGAGCGCCACGTTCACCTCGTCCACTTCGGGCTCGTCCGTCGAATCCGGCAATTTGGCCTTGGCCGTGTCCACCTTGTCCCGCACGTCCGCCAGAGCGCGCTTGCCGTCGAATCCGGCGCTGAATTTTAGCTGTACCGAGGCATAACCCTCGCCGGCGGTACTCTTCATCTCCTTCAGCCCTGCAATGGCTTGCAGCTCCTTTTCCATGGGCCGTACCAGCAGGCGCTCGGCGTCTTCCGGTGAGATGCCGTCATGGGTCATGGAGACATAGATAATGGGGACTGCGATATCAGGCTCCGACTCTTTCGGGATGCTGTCGTAGGCCAGGGCGCCGGCCACCAGAATAAACAGCAGGCCCAGGAGCACCGTTCGGCTTCGGGAGAAGGCAAGGTCGATTACGGCATTCATGGCTGCGGCATCAGGAGGCCGGCACCGGGATCACCGCCTGCCCGGCATTGACAAACCCCTGGCCCTGGGTGATGACCCGAACCCGTTCGGGCAGCCCGGACAACCAGACGCCGCCGGCCTCGGTGCGCACCAGCGTAATCGGGTAAAAACGGACCACGCCCTCGTCATTCACGGTTTTGACACCGACCTGGCCGGTATCGTCCAGGGACAGAACCGCAGGCGACAGAAAGTGTGCCGACTCACTGCCGACGGCGATCCGCAGCTCGGCGCTCACGCCGGCGCTAAAGCGACCGTCGGGGTTCGGCACCTGCGCTTCGACGCGAAAGCTGTGAGTCTCGGAGTCGCCGACCCGGGAGATGTAGGTCACCCGCCCCTCGGCCTCACGGCCGTCCAGGAGCCTGATGCTGATCGGCTGTCCCAGTCTAAGCTTGTCGGCGCTCTGCTGTGAAACGCGCCCGACCGCTTTCAGCACCGACTCGTCCACCAGCAGCGCGACCCTGTCACCCTTTTCCAG
>JAAUXW010122709.1_pt1 | contig 12559 bp, 10 predicted proteins | sample 7278141 | NCBI WGS metagenome assembly JAAUXW01 (sample SAMN14350115, study PRJNA611818) | marine sediment metagenome | isolation source: surface marine sediment (2.1m) | place: French Polynesia: Moorea | collected 2018-08
AGAACACTGAATCCACGTCAAGAGAGAGCATCCATGAAGATTTCAGTCCTCGGAGCGGGCGCAGGCGGTACCGCGGTTGCGTTCGACTGCGCGATACATGGCCACGAGGTGCGGCTGTTCGACTTCGAACAGTTTCCCGACAACATAGCGGCGATCGCCGCGCAGGGCGGCATCCGGGCGGAAGGGGATATCGACGGATCCGGATCCATCGCCTACGCCGGCCACGACGTCGATTCGGCGCTCGAGGGCGCGGAGCTCATCTACGTCGTGGGACCGGCGTACAGCACGGCGCCGTTCGGCGAAGCGGTCGCCGGCAAGCTTCGCGAGGGCCAGACGGTCATTGTGAGCCCGGGTTCCTGTGGCGGTGCGCTCGCGTTCAAACGCGCGGCCGGCCTGGACGTCGCGGATGATTCGGTACGCGTAGCGGAGACGTCGACACTTCACTATGCCGTGCGCCTGACCGCTCCCGGCGAGATCCGCGTATTCCTGAAACTGAAAGCCGGCAACCTGCTCGCCGCGCTGCCCGGCAGCCATACGGCCGACATCCTCGAGATGATCGCCGACGTCTACGGCAGCATGGAGCCGGCGGCAAGCGTCATGCAGACCAGTCTGCAGAATGCCAACCCGATCATTCACCCGGCTGTCACGTTGAGCAATGCGGCGCGCATCGAGATGACCGGCGGCGATTTCCTGTTCTACGAAGAAGGCGTCAGCGACTCGGTTGGAAGACTGATCGAGGCGCTCGACCGTGAACGTATCGCGATCGGTGAAGCGATGGAGCTGGAGGTCCTGTCGGACCCCGAGATGGGTATGCGCCAGGGCTACATGCTGGCGTCGAACTACGGTTCCGGTTACCGCAAAGCGCCCGGATTCCTCGGGATCGGCGCCCAGCCGCAGCTCGATCATCGCTACCTGAACGAAGACGTGGGCTACGGCCTCGTGTTCATGTCGAGCCTCGGCCAGCAGCTCGGCGTTGCCACGCCCGGCATGGACGCCATCATCGAGGTTGCGTCGATTGTCATGGCAAGGAACTACCGCGCCGAAGGATTGCGGACGCCCGCGACGCTCGGCATCGACGGTCTGTCGGCCCCGGAACTCGCCGCGCTTTGAGCAATTCTTCGCAGGGCTAGCTATAGATCGCCAGCCGGTTGTTCACTGCCGGGTGCCAATAGTTTGCAACAGCATCCCTTGGGACGAGCCGCGGAGGGATCAGGCAGCCGAACACGCCTCGCGAGTTCCGTCCTCGCTGCGTAGTTTTATCAGACTGCCAGCTCGGCTACAGATTCGGCTACCGGATCCCTCCCCGGCCTTGGTCTGGCAGCAGATCCAGAACCCGCGACATGCTTGAGCCGGCGTGGCGGAGAACACTCCTGAATCTGTAGCCGCAGGCGTGTGAGGGAGTGTTCTCCGCCGCGTCCACCTTGGGAATGTGTCAGGTGGCTGAAATCCAGTGCGAACAACTTGCGGGGAAATTTCAGCTAGACGCCGCAGTGCCGGCGCAGCTCGAGGCTGATGTCGGCCGAACGCCGTTTCTTCAAGGCCGCGAGCATCCTGCGGGCCTTCGACTCGCTGCGCAGCAGGTACTCGCGATTGACGGGATGCTCGGCGGCGCGCCAGTGCGAGATGATCACCGTGAGCACGTTGCGCATGGCAATCAATTCGGGCAGCAGCTCGAACTCGAGTCGCGTCAGTGGCGTGACGGAATGGAAGGCACGCACAAAGTCGAACACGCCAGCCAGCGGCGCATCGTCCTCACCGACGAGATAGGCCGAGGCCACGGCGACATCGATGACCAGCGGTGCTCGAATCATGTCACCGAAGTCGATGATGCCGGTAATGTGCCGGGGATCGTCGGCGTCGACGAGTACGTTGCTCGCGTTCAGGTCGTTGTGAATGACCTGCCAGCGTAGATCCGGGAACCGCGGCTCGATCCGGGCGGCGAAATCGTCGAGATGGTGCAAGAGGGTCGCGCGCAGCTCCAAGTCCCCGACCGTCTCGAGCAGGGCGCGCAGCGTCTGCGCCTGCTTCATGTCCCACAGCAGGGGATAGTCGCTGCCGGGGTGTTCGAAGTCGGCCAGCGCCAGGTCCAGTTCCGCGAGCGCCGTGCCGAGCCGGCCGGCGATGTCCGCCTGCGGAGCGGCCCGATCGAGCGGTACGCCCGGCAGCCAGGTCAGGACACGGGCCACGTGCTTCCTGCCATCGTCGGCCTGGATGTGGACAGCCGTATCGCCGTCGCGTGTCCGTACGATCCGCGGCACATCGAGCCGTGGTTCTCGGGCCTCGATGTGCAGGAGCGCGGCGATCTGGAATTCGGTGACCAGCGCCGGTTCGGCGGCGCTCGCGATCTTCAGCAGGTGATGATCGCCCTCGGGTCCCCGCACCAGGAAGTTCTGGTCGCGCTCCCCGGGATGTACCTCGAGCTGCCCCTCGAGCGCGTAGCTGTCCCTCAGTAACGAAGCCGCCAGGGATTCGGACAGCACCGGCGGCGGTGCTGATTGCAGCCGCGGATCAGAGCTCACGCAACGCCTGGGCGACCGGCAGGCGCGCTGCACGTAGCGCAGGGAACAGGCCGCCGACGACGCCGATCATGAGCGCCGCCTTGAGTCCGTCGACCAGCAGGTCCGGAGTGACCGCGAAATCGAACACGACCTGGCTGAAGCTGGCGGAATTGAGCGTCGACACCTGGAAGCCGTTGAAAACCAGGAAAGCGATGACACCACCGATCGCGCCACCGATGAGCGCCAGCAGCGACGACTCGACGACGGTCGAAACGAGTACGGGGAACGGACCGAAGCCGAGTGCCCGCAGCGTGGCGATCTCCTTGCCGCGAACAGACACCGACGTGTACATCGAGTTCAGCGCACCGAAGACAGCGCCGATTGCCATGAGAACCGTCAGCGGGTAGCCGACGATCCGGATGAACCCGCTGACTGCCTGCGCCTGGCCCGAGTAGTACTCCTTCTCGGTCATGACATCCATGCTGAGACGCGGATCCTCGTCCAGCGCTGTCGTCAGCGCTGCCAGGCTGCCCTCGTTCTGCAGGCGCACGCGCACCGATTGGTAGGAGTTGCCGCGGCGGTAGGCATTCTGCAATACGCGCACGTCCGTCCAGAGTTCCGACTCCGACACGCTGCCGCCGGCATCGAAGGTGCCGACAACGGTCCAGTCGCTCTGACCGAAGCGAATCGTCGAACCCGTGTCGAGCCCGAGGAACTCCTGCTGCGCAGACCGGCCGACGATGATCTCGTTCTTGCCTTCCTCGAACATGCGCCCCTCCGCGATGGTCACGCCATCGCGGACGTCGAACGCCCCCCGCTGGACGCCGCGGATCGGCACGTTGGCGTCGGTATTGGTGGTCCTCTTCTTAACGTCGACGATGACGTACAGCTCGGCCGACAGGATGCTCGAATCGCCGTCCCTGAGCACGCCGGGCGCATCCGCGATGATCAGCGCCTGCTCGTTCGAGATGCCGCTGTTCAGCTCGGATGTCGAGCCGCTGCGCATGATGACGGCGGTATTGTCTGACCCTGCCGCAATCATCGTACGCTCGAAGCCCTTGGCCATCGACAGCACGGCCGCGAACACGAGGACCACGGCAGCGACGCCGATGACGGCGACGACCGACGAGCCCACCCTCTGCGGCAGGTTGCGGATATTGAGCCAGGTGATGGCAAAGACCTGTTGCAGGGAACGCATGCTCGCTACCTACGCTCGCGCCAGCGCGTCGACGATCGACAGGCGCATGGCTTTGACCGCCGGGAAAATACCCGCGAGAACGCCGGCACCGAACATGATGGCAATTGCCTGGGCGATTGCGCCCGGCGACAGGAAGATGCCCGGAAGGAACGCCGAGACTTCCTGCGCCAGTCCCTGGACGAGGACCCAGCCGAGACCGAGTCCCAGCACGCCGCCCATCAGCATGATCAGTATCGATTCGGCTAACACGATGGCGAGCACCGTCCGGTCGCCGAAACCGAGCGTCTTCAGTACGGCCAGCTCGTCGATGCGTTCGCGCACCGACTGCGACATCGTGTTGCCCGACACCAGCAACAGCGTGAAGAACACGGCGCCGAGTATCAGCGTAACGATCAGCGCGATGTTGCCGTACAGTTTCATGAACGACTGGCTGAAGGCCGCCACGGTGCTCGTCTTGGTCTCGGCGGGCGAATTTGCGAACTGCAGGTCGACTGCTTTCGAGACCTGCACCGGGTCTGCGCCGGGCTCGACGCGCAGGATGTACCAGCCGGCCGTGCCTTTCGCGAAGGCGCGCGACTCGTCGAAGTAGTCGTAGTGGAACAGCATGTAAGCGGTGCTGCCGCGCGGGTCAGCCGTCGAGAAGATGCCTTCGACGTCGAACTCCCAGGTGCGGCCCCCGTCAGCCTTGGTCCATATGGTCGCCTGCAGCGGGATGCGGTCGCCCACTTCGATGCCGTAGGTTTCCGCGATCTCGCGGCCGATCACGGCGCCGGTGCGGTTGCGCTGGAAGGCTTCGAACTGCTCTTCGGGGATATCGAGCTCCGGGTAAAGCGCGAAATACGCCTCCGGGTTGACAGGAAACTGCCCGAACTGGTTGCGGGGCTCCTGGTAGTAGCCGCCGAACCAGGTCGCATGGGTGACCGACTCCACGCCTTCGGTACTTGCAATCCGGTTGAGGTAGCTCATCGGCAGCATGTTGACGAGCGACACCTTGTGGATGACGATCAGGCGCTCGGCATCGGCGACGTCGATGCCGCCGCGGAACGCGAAGCTGAATGCCGACAGTAGCGAGAACAGCAGGAACGCAACGAATACCGAGAGAACAGTCAGCGACGTCCGGATCTTCTTGCGCCAGGCGTTCTTCCAGATCAGGCGAAAGTATTTCATGCGGCCTCCCGGGGCTCGAGCGTGCCCTTGTCACAGTGCAGCGTGCGGTTGGCGTACTCGGCCGCCTGGGCGTCGTGAGTCACCATGACGATCGTCTTGCCGTGCTCACGGTTCAGCACCTGCAGCAGTTTCAGGATCTCGTCGGCGGTTTCGCGATCCAGGTCGCCGGTCGGCTCGTCGCAGAGCAGTAGCGATGGATCCGATACGATGGCCCGGGCGATTGCTACGCGCTGTTCCTGGCCGCCCGACAATTCTCGCGGATAGTGCTTTGCGCGATCAGCCAGCCCGACGATGTCGAGCGCGATCGATGCTCTCTTCGCGCGCTCCTTTGCGCTGAAGTCGGTCAGCAACAGCGGCAGCTCGACGTTCCTGTGGGCGGTCAGGACCGGCAGCAGGTTGTAGAACTGGAAGATGAAGCCGACGTGCGTCGAGCGCCACTTCGACAGCTGGCTGTTGGACATCGATGCCAGCTCCGCGCCGCCGACGTTGACGGTGCCCGCGGTCGGGCGGTCGAGCCCGCCGAGCAGGTTCAACAGGGTCGTCTTGCCGGAGCCCGAGGGCCCCATGATGGCGATGAAATCGCCATCCGGGATCTCGAGATCGAGCTGGTGCAGTACCTCGACCTTCTCTTTGCCTTTCTGGTAAACGCGGCTGACGGCCTCGAGTCGAGCCAGGATATCGGCCATGCGTGCTCCTTTCAGGGCCTGTCTGCCCTAGTTGGTTGTTATGGTCTGCCCTGCCGCGAGCGGCGACTCCGCCGAACGCACGATTGTATCGCCAATTGCGAGGCCGTTTGTAACAAGCACCTGCGGCCGATCGCGTTGCCCGCCGATCTCGACGGTGCGCCGCTCGACGGCGTCATTACGCACGAGCCACACGTAGTCGCCCTGCGTATCGGTGCGCAGGGCTTCGCCGGCAACGAGCACACCACGTATTTTCTCCGGTTCGTCGGCCAGCATGTCGGCGCCCAGGAACGCGACCTTCACGCCCATGTCGCGCAGGATGCGCTCGTCGCGCTCGAGGAAGCCGATGCGCACCTTGACTGTCGCCTTCTGGCGGTCGGCCGTCGGGATGATGGCAATGACTTCCGCAGGAATGCGCCAGTCGGAGTACGCATCGAGGGTGGCGGAAACCGACTGCCCGGGTTTCACGCGCTGAATGTAGGCTTCGTTGACGTCGACTTCGATCTCGAGCGAGTCAGTGTCGATGATCGTACAGATACCGGTGCGCGTGAATCCGCCGCCGGCGGACACCGGCGATATCATCTCGCCCGGTTGGGCATTCTTCGTAACGACCATTCCGGCAAAGGGCGCCTTGATCGTCATGTTCGACAATGCGTCTTCGGCGAGCGCCACGCTGCGCTCGGCAACCTTGACGTTCTCGCGCCCGGTCTCGAGCCTGGCCGCTAGCTGGTCGTAGGTCGCTTCCGCCGTATCGACGCTCGACGTGCTCGTCAGGTTGCGATCGGCCAGGTCGCGAAGCCGATCGCGCTCGAGGCGTGCGATACGCAGCTGCGCCTCGATCTCGTCGAGGGCCGCACGCGAGGACTCCGCCTGTGCGACGGCCAGCGCGAGTTGCGCCTGCTGCGTCGTGTCGTCGAGCCTCGCGACGACCTGGTCCTGCTCGACGCGCATGCCTTCCTCGATCAGCACTTCGACGACTTTGCCGGTGACTTTGGACGATACGGTGGCCTGGCGCCGCGCGACGACGTAACCGGACGCGTCAAGGACGCTGCTCGCCGCCGCCGCGCTCGGCGGCTGGCGCGCGATGTCGGTCTCGACCAGAACGGCGCCGGCACCGGGGCGCAGCAACCACCAGGCCACGATGACGACGGCGATCGCGGCCATTATCGCCCAGCGCAGCACCGGCCTTTGCCGCGGCGAAGGCGCTGCAGTGCGGTCGATCTTGAGCTGACTGATCCTGTCCGACGGGTCCGCCAATGTTGTTCCTTGTTGGTGTTGAGCGGGCCCGACATCGTAGCAAATTCGTCGCCAGATTCACTACGTCGGTTTGTCCGTCCTGAGACGCCGTCACTGGACATCTTCGTCGCGCTTCCTCTACGGTCTGGACACTACTTCATGCCCCCGTTAACACGTTGAGGAGGCAGGCAAAATGTGCAATTGCACAATAAGACTGACAGCCGCGCTCGCCGCGCTGCTCGCAGCCGGGCTGGCGGCTGCCCAGGACCGGCCTAACATTCTCGTCATCTGGGGTGACGGTGTGGGCCACGACGCTATAAGCGCCTATGGCAGGGGAATAGCGGGTTACCGCACGCCGAACATCGATCGCATCGCGGACGAGGGCATGCTGCTCACCGACGCCTACGGCGGCCGCACCAGTACGGCCGGTCGCGCCGCGTACATCACGGGCCAGAACGTCTATCGAACCGGTCTGTCAGACGTCGGAAAGGGCGGGAACTGGCCGGGCTTGCGGCGGGACGACCCCACGATCGCGGCACTGCTTAAGAAACACGGCTACGTGACCGGGCATTTTGGCAAGCATCACGTCGGTGTCCGGGACATCCACCTGCCCACCAGTCACGGTTTCGACGAATTCCTCGGCACCCTGTACGACTACAGCGGCAAGCAGGTTGCCGGCAGGCGCGGCGTCATTCGAAGCTACGCGAACGGCCGCATCGTCGATACAGGCCCCGTGGACGAAGCCCGCAGGGAAACGCTCGACGCCGAGACCGTGGCGGCGGCGGCCGACTTCATGCGGCGCGCGCACGAGGAAGGCAAACCGTTCTTCGTCTGGTGGAACGACAGCGGCGCGAGGTCCGGAGCTGACGCGATGATCGCTCACGACGCCCACGTCGGGCGCTTGCTGGCGCTGCTCGACGAGCTCGAGCTCGAGGACAGCACGATCGTGCACTACTCGACGGATCGCGGCGCCGTCTTGTCACCGTTTTCGTCAGCCGACACCGTGTCGGAAGGCGGTTGGCGCGTACCGTCGATCGTACGCTGGCCCGGCCGGATCAGTGCCGGTAGCGTGTCGAACGAAACCATGCATCACCTGGACTGGCTGCCGACCCTGCTGGCGGCCGCCGACGCCGGAGACATCAAGGATCGACTGCGACAGGACGGTGTAAGGATTGCCGGTCGAAAATACCAGGTCTACCTGGACGGCTACGACTTCGGACCGCTGCTCAGGGGCGAGACCGCGACCGGGCCGAGACGTGAGGTCCTGTACTTCGCGGCGAGCGGTGAGCTCGTAGCGATACGCTACGGTGCGTTGAAGGGCGTGTTTGCGACCGCGAATGACGAGCTGGTGATGCTCGAGGCGCCGTCGGTCTTCGACCTGCGCCAGGACCCTTACGAGAAGCAGGCCGCCCCGCTGGCTCGAGCCGACCTCGTGGAGCCCGCGCAAGGCTACATCGGGCAGTTCATGGCCACGTTCGAGGATTTCCCGCCCGCGGAAGCGACGCGTGGCTATGGCATCGAAGCGGTCATGGAAATGCTGCAGATCGCGAGTCCACCGCTCTGAGTTCTCGAGAGTGTCAGGCGCTGCTGGCGCGCTTCGCCCACGTGGCCATGAACGCGTTGCCGAGCTGAGTCAGGCGATAGCTGTCGAAGCCCTCACCTGACACGATAACGTTGTCCATCATCTTGTTGCTGGTGAGTTTTTCCAGGCTCTGCTGCACCTGCGCGGGACGCATCCTGAAACGCTCGGCGAGCTGCCGCGCATTGATTTCGAAACCGGGCCCCAGCGTCGCGGCGATCTTCATGACGGCAATGTCCAGGTCGTCAAACTCGACCTGCGGTGCCGGGTCCACGACGGCCGAACGTCGCCTCGCCAGTACCCGCCCGAAGCGAACCACGAACCAGGTTTTCCAGCCGGCAAGCGATTCCGACAGGCGATAGACGGCCGTCCTGTAGAACGCTTCGACGTTGCGGGCGATGTTGCGGTAGACATGCAGGATCGTCAACGCGACGAACGGCAGCGCCAGCCCGGCGCCGAGCAGCGTCCACGCAGACGCGGAGGCGGCAGTCGAATAAATGGCACTGCCGGCTTCGGGGAGCGATGTTAGCCAGTCCGTAATCATGGTGCGAAAGCAAACTATGATGCGGCCTGCAGGTCCGGGCCGTGACCCGATTCACATTTATTCCGTTTGTAAGGCGACGGTGAACTGAGGTGCAGGTCACAGATTGACGAGTTGATTTGCTAAACACTAACGCGTGGCTGCGCATCGTCGCGGAGCGTGCGGTGTCGGCCCTGGTAAATGGATTTTGTTAAATCGGGAAGGATCTTAAACGATGTCGAGACTCATCCGGCTGTACCTGTTGTTCCTGCTTGCCGTCACCCCGGTAGCGCCAGTCGTCGCGCAGGACATTGCCGGTGACGACATGCGCAGCCTCGACGGCCAGGTTCAGGAGATAAAGTCCGATGTGTTGAGCATCGCGTCCGAACTCAATAACCTGGAAGAGCGCCTGCTGTATCCGTCCAACACGCAGATTGCGTTGTTCGTCGCGCTCGCCGCCGGCGAGTCCTTTCGGCTCGATGCAGTACAGGTCGAGATCGACGGCGAACTGGCGACGCACCACATCTACAGCTACAAGGAGCTGGAGGCCCTGCAGAAAGGCGGCGTCCAGCGAATCTATACGGGCAATGTCCCCACGGGTGATCACCAGCTCACGGTGACCATGACGGGCAAGCTCAAGAGCGGCAAGGATCTCAGCCAGTCCGAAAGCTTCTCATTCGCGAAAGGGGTCGAGCCGAAGGCGCTCGGTATCACGCTGGCCAAGCCGGAGTTCGGATCGAGCGGAATCCAGGTCGGGGACTGGTAATCCATGTTCCGGACGCCGCTGTCGTTGTCCGCGCTGCTGTTGCTGGCATGCCTGGCAACGACCCGAACGCATGCTGAGGAGCTGAAGGACCTGTACTTCGGCGAGGCGCTGTATTACGCCCACCAGGGTTACTTCTTCGAAGCGCTCGAACGGCTCGACTCGGAGGTCGCCCAGCACGGCGGCGTCGACGAACCGGAACTGGACACGCTGTTTCACCATATCGAGGACGCCGAGTTCAACCTGGGCGATTTCGAGCTCCGTTATCGCATGCACCACCGCGCGGGACGTGCGATTCGCGCTGTGCTGGAAGGTGCGGTCGACGAAGCGGTGCGTAACGACGCAGCCTTCCGCCTGGCACGGATCCACTTCCAGAAGAACCAGATGGCCGAAGCGATACGTGCGCTCGACCGGATCGAAGGGAAGATCCCCGAGAGGATCCGCGACGATATCGAGTTCCTGCGCGCGAATGTCTACCTTGCCGAGAAGCGGCCCGGCGATGCCGCGGACGTGCTCCGGCGCCTGCTCGACTCACAGGGCTTTCGCGGCTTTGCCGCGTACAACTTAGGCATAGCCTATCTCGAGGCGGGCCGTCGACAGGAAGCGCTGCAGCAGCTTGCGCGTGCGGGCGAGATCCAGACCGGTGACCCGGCCGAGCTCGCTATCCGCGACAAATCGAACCTGGTGCTCGGGACGATACTGCTCGAGGACGGCGAGTACGCCGAGGCACGCCGCTACCTGAACCGGGTGCGGCTGGACGGCCCGTTCTCCAACCAGGCATTGCTGAGCGCCGGCTGGGCGAGCATGTCCACCGAGGACTTCGAGAGAGCAGTCGTGCCGTGGCGCATCCTCGCAGATCGCGAGGCAACGGACGCCGCCGCACAGGAGGCCATGCTGGCATTGCCGTATGCCTACGGCAGGCTGGACGTACACGGCCGCGCAGCCGTGAACTACGGTCGCGCGCTCGACGCCTTCAGTGCGGAAGTCGCCAAGCTCAACGCGTCCATAGACAGCATCCGTGAGGGCAATTTCCTCGACGCGCTCACGCGCGAGGAAATCCGCAAGGACAAGGACTGGGTCATCCGCCTGCGCTCCTTGCCTGAAACGCCCGAGACCTACTACCTGATGGAGCTGCTGGCTTCGCACGACTTCCAGACCGGGCTGCAGAACTACCTGGATCTTGCGGACCTGCGCCGGAAACTGGTCGCGTGGCAGGACAGTTTCGATTCCTTCGACGACATGGTCGGTATCCGCCATGATCATTACGAGCCGTTGCTGCCGGACATCGACACGCAATTCCGCGAGCTGGACTCGCGCATGCGGCTGCGCATCGAGCAGCACAAGATGCTCGTGCGTCGCCGCGACGACCTGCTCACGACGCCTCGTCCCGAGTTCCTGGCGACACGGGGGGAACAGGCGATCCTGTCCCGCATAGAGCACATCGAGAATGCACTGCATGGCCAGCAGTCGCCTTTCGAAGCATCGCTTCTGCATCGCACGCAGCGCCTGAAGGGCCTGCTGGTCTGGACGCTCGAGACCGAATACCACCAGCGATTCACCGAGTTCGACCGCAACCTGCGTGGCCTCGACGAGGCGATGGCGGTCGTGGAGGCACAGTACGAGCAGTACGTTCGGGCCCGGCAGGCAGCGACCCACAGCTACGTCGGCTATGAGACGCCAATCCGCAGTCTGCGGGCGCGGACCAACAGTTCCATCGAAACCGTCGACCGCCTGATGGCGCGCCAGGGACACCTGTTGGAAACGCTGGCGATCGAAGAGCTCGTTGCGCGCCGGACGCGCCTCGAGAACTACGGCGACAAGGCGCGCTTCGCGCTGGCCGACAGCTACGATCGTGCAACGCAGTCGCAGGCCCGGATGGAGTCCGAGTAATGCAGAAGCGCAGCCTCATCCTGGGCGTACTGTCAGCCGGTCTCGCCGCATGCGCGACAACGAGCGATTACGGCACGCTGGCCGAACTCGAGCAGGTGCCCGCGGACATCGAGGAGGTCTATCTCGAGGACAGCCTCGAGAGGGCGGCGGACAGCTATCGCCGGTATCTCGAGGAGACATCCGAGAGCGCAATGACGCCGGAGGCAATGCGACGCCTTGCCGACCTGCAGATCGAACAGGCATATGGTGTGCTCGGCAAGGGCGAAATCGTCGAAATGGCGGCGCCGGATGCAGCGAGCCAGGTCGCCCGGATCGGTGCGTCGGAGACGGCCGGTGGTCCTGTCGAACCATCGGAATCCGACCAGGTCTTCGAGGAGCGCGCGACCCGGCGACAGGCCTTGTTGAGCGCCTCAGCGACACCGGATCCGGCGCTGCCCGGTTCCGGACAGGCGATCCCCGCAGGTCCCCGCGAGGCGATCGCGACCTACAGGAAGATCCTCGATACGTATCCGAATTACGAGCGAAACGACCAGGTGCTCTACCAGATGTCGCGCGCCTATGACGAGATCGGTCAGCCGGACGAAGCGATGGCCGTCATGGACCAGCTGGTCGCACGTTACCCGTACTCGAAATTCCTCGACGAGGTCCACTTTCGTCGGGGCGAGTACTACTTCGTCCGCAAGAAGTTCATCGATGCCGAGAACGCCTACGGGGCGATCATCGACATGGGTGAGACCTCGTCCTACTACGAGCTGGCGCTGTACAAGCAGGGATGGGCGTTCTACAAGCAGTTCATGTACGAGGAAGCGCTGCACAACTACATCGCGCTGCTCGATTACCGCCATTCCATCGGTTACGACTTCGACGAGGTCGAACAGGAGAGTGAGGAACACCGGATAGCCGATACCTTCAGGGTCATATCCCTGAGCTTCTCCAATCTCGGCGGCCCGGAGGTCGTCGACAACTACTTCCGCAAGCACGGGCACCGCGCCTACGCGGACAAGATCTACGGCAATCTGGGCGAG
>JAAUXW010139827.1_pt1 | contig 12559 bp, 15 predicted proteins | sample 7278141 | NCBI WGS metagenome assembly JAAUXW01 (sample SAMN14350115, study PRJNA611818) | marine sediment metagenome | isolation source: surface marine sediment (2.1m) | place: French Polynesia: Moorea | collected 2018-08
CGACCCTGGACACCTCCGAAGAACTGGAGATGCTTCACGGCATTCGACTGGGGATCGGCCTCCCCCTTCTCCCTGGGCTTCTGGGCGATCTCCAATGGCGAGCAGGCCCCAGACGGGAAACACTACCCCCGGGGCGCCTATATTCGTTTCGACGAATGGTATGGCGCACAGAAGAACGAGGACAACGTCGGCTTGAAGATGCGCAACGAGGACATCGGCAAGGGGATCAAGGCCCGTGTCGATGCCTACGAAAACCGGGGTCTGAAAATCCGGGAAGGGTTCGCCGACCCCTCGATCTGGGAAGAGGACGGGGGGACCCCGATCGTTAAGCAGATTTTCAAAGGCGCAAAAAGGATCCTCTGGAAGAAAGCAGACAATCGTCGAATCCCGGGCTGGCAATCTGTTCGGGATGCGATGGTCGGTTCCGAGGACCGGGGACCGGAGCTCCTGGTGATGGCCAACTGTCGGGACTGGCTTCGACTGGTCCCCCCAATCCAGCGAGATGAGAAGAACTGGGACGACGTTGACACGGACGTCGAGGACCATCCCGCGGACGAGACCCGTTATGCGATCCACACGACAGCTCGGGAGATCAAGATCAAGCAGATGACGGGGTACTGAATATGCCGATCACTAACACGCACGCCGAATATGACGCCCGGCTCCCTCAGTGGGAACGATGTCGAGATTGCGCTGACGGGTCCGATGCCGTCAAGGGCAAGGGCACACGATACCTCCCGAAACTCCGGGAACAAGACACCGGGGATTATGACGCCTATGTCCTTCGCGCACTGTTCTACGGCGCGACGGGCAGAACGATTCAGGGCCTTGTCGGTGCGATCTTTCGCAAGGACCCGACCATTATCGTGCCGACCAGGTTCGAGGAAATCACCGAGGACGTGACCTATAGCGGCCGGGCCATGGAGGACTTCGCCCGTCTCGTCGAAGAGGAGGTTCTCACCGTCGGGCGGGCCGGGATCCTGGTCGATGCCGCAGAAGGTGAAGCCGACCGCGCCTATGTGTCCATGTACACCGGGGAGTCGATAACCAACTGGAAGGAGGAGCGGGTCGACGGGGAGATGAGGCTGATCCGAGTGGTCCTCCTGGAGGAGTACATCGAGGAAAATCCCCGCGACGAGTACGCCCCGGAGATTAAGCCTCAGTATCGGGAGCTGTACCTTGACGGGGAGACATACATCCAGAGGATCTGGCAGAAGCCCGAGGGAGAGGAGGATTTCAAGATCATCGACGAGATCATTCCGAAGCGCAGAGGGGCGACCCTGGACTTTATCCCGTTCGTCTTCATCAATGCCTACAGCACGGAACCAGAGACCGATAAACCCCCGCTCCTGGACCTGGTCGATGTCAACCTGAGCCATTATCGCAGCTCGGCGGACCTGGAACACGGAGCGCACTTCACGGCCCTCCCGACGCCCTATGCTGGAGGGTTCGACACGGACAAGGATTTTTATATGGGCTCGACCAAGGCCTGGACGTCGACGGACAACGAGATCACGGTCGGCTTTCTCGAATACACGGGTCAGGGATTGAAGGCGATCACTGAACTGTTGTCCCGGAAGGAGTACCAGATGGCTGTCCTCGGTGCCCGTATGCTTGAGGAGCCGAAGCGTGCCGTCGAGGCAGCGGACACTCACCGGATCCGTCGATCGGGGGAGGAGGGAGCCTTGCTCGCCCTGGTCGGCACCAGTTCCGAGGGACTGAGCCAGGCCCTGCAGTGGCTCGTTTGGTGGTCAGGGGCCGAGGAGGCCGTGTCCGAAAACGTCGAGATCGAGCTGAACCGGGACTTCGTGAACGCCCAGATCGACCCGTCGTATATGACCGCCCTGATGAAGGCCCAGCAGGGCGGATTGATCAGCATGGAGACGTTCCTGTTCAACATGAAGCGCGGCGAGGTCATGCCTCCGGGACGAACGATCGAGGAGGAGCAGGAGGCGATCGACGACGATGTCGAACGAACCATGCCGTCGATGCCCTTCGGGGCCAACGTGACCCCGTTCCCAGGACAGAATCCCGAAGACCAGGATCAGGAGGACGAAGACGATGAGACCGGAAACCAGACGGGCAACCAGGGCAGGACACCTCCGCCTCGTGGTCGATAACCGAAGGCCGCCGACACCTCAACAGCAGACCGCGGTCACCTGGGCGTGGATCGGCTTCCTCGTCGGTTTTACCGCCGGCCTCGGTGCCGGCCTGGGCCTGATGTTCTTCGCCGGGGGTTCTCGTGGCTGAGGACAACGTCCACATTCTCGACGTCGCCACAAAGCTAGACATCCCGGCCGAGCGTGTGATCAACGCTCTCCAGGGTCACGACTTCCACACGATCGTCGTCATCGGTCGCACGGAGGACGGGGAGCTGTACCATGCTGCGAATACGGCCGACATGGGCAGGGTCCTGGTCCTCCTGGAGTCGATGAAGATCGTCCTAATGGACAGCCTCCTGACCGAGCCCGATGGCGGATAGCTTCAATACGCAGGTCGCCGAGGCCCTGGTCAGACATGACATTGACCTGACCCGTCTCGACGCTGGGAACGCACGCCGGATCAGGACACTGTTCCGGACTCTGAGCGCAGACGTGGTCGAGAAGCTTCTGAAGATCGACCCGACAGGGACGACCAGTGCCGCGATCCGCAACAAGAGACTCCGGCAGCTCCTCGAAGCCGTGGACGGGATTGTCGACGAAGCCTATGAGGAGCTAGAGGCCGTGGTCGCCGCCGACACTCAGGACGTCGCCCGAATGGAGGCCGCCGAGGTCGCCGCCACGGCGAACGAAGTCGTCGGGGTCGAGCTGATGTCCGGAAGGTTGAATGCGAATGTCCTCAAACGACTGGCGGACAAGACCCTGATCCAGGGAGCCCCGTCGAAAGACTGGTGGCGGGACAACAAGACGATCTCGAAGAAGGCGTTCTTGCGGGAAATGCGGGAGGGCGTCCTCCTGGGAGAGTCGGTTCAGGACCTTGTCCGACGGATCCGGGGACGGCGCGAGCACGGGTTCAAGGACGGGCTAATGTCCTACACCTCGAAGGCATCGAGACAGGCCCAGGCCTTGGCCAGGTCCTCGATCATGTCCGTGGCCAATGCTGCCCGGTTCGAGACGTACACGCAGAACTCGGACGTCGTGAAGGGCGTCAAGTGGATGTCGACCCTGGACACCCGGACGACGGAGATCTGCATCGCCCTGGACGGTCAGGCCTGGACCCTGGACGGGAAACGACTGCCCGGGACGGTGCACAAGTGGAGGGGACCACCTCCGGCGCACTGGAACTGTCGATCGACCCTGTCACCCGTTCTGCGGTCCTGGTCCGATCTAATCACGAATCGCAGCGCGAAGAAAAAAGTCCTGGCGGCCGAGAAGTCCGGGAAACTTGCGAAGGGTTGGCGGGCCTCGATGGATGGCAGGGTTCCCGATGATCTGAATTATGGGGACTGGCTGCGGAAGAAAGAACGGGCGGAGCCTGGGTTCGCCAAGGAGGTCCTCGGGGCACGGAAGTATAAGCTCTGGAAAGACGGGAAACTGAAGCCCAGGGACTTGATCGATCAGTCGCATCAGCCCTTCACCCTGAAAGATCTGACAGACAAGATGGCACGGGAGAGAAAACGATGAACAGACGCGATTTTATGAAATTCTTCGGAGTGACTGCAGCGACCGCGGCCTCCGCCACGGCCCTGGCCAATATCCCCGAGGCCGAGCCGAAGATCCAGCTCCTTGAACCCAGGAAGCCGGTCTCCTGGAAGGATCCGATTTTTCGCATCGAGAATATCAGCGAGTTGAGGATCCACGAAGACGGGAATTATCACGGCATTCTCCCAGGGCAGAGAATCAAGACCGTCCAGGCCCAGTTCTGTGCGAACTCAGTGAGCAAGGCTCGATGGGTCGCTGGGAGAGAGATCGACCAGGCCGCCCTCCCGATTCTCGACGGATTGGTCACGTTCGACATTCGTCAGCTCCAGGGCGAGACGTTTATCGTCACTGAACTTGAGATCGAGGCGGCTGTCGATTCGGTTCTGCTCGCTAGAGTCACGGCCGTCAAAGTCGTTTAACGGGAGAAGTCCATGATCCAGAACCCCCTGCCCCTGCCCCTGGGGCTGCAACGTTTTTCACTCGCCGAGAAAACCGAGGGAGCACAGAAAATCAAATTTGTGAATCCCAACGTCGACAACTTCGAGAGGAACATTCGACACGCCGCAGACCTCGTCAAGAAGCACGGCCTCAACATGCCCCGGAAGGACCAGCACCTCGGACGGGGGGCCGTGATCTGCGGATCCGGGCCGTCACTGAAGGATCCCCTCGTGGTTGAGCAGATCCGGGAACGGGTCCGGGGACAGGGGTATGTTCTCTTTGCGACGAAGGCGGCCATCGGGTGGTTGCACGATCAGGGTTTAACGCCGACTTATGGGGTGAGCATGGATCCGGGGGCGCACATCGCCGCCCCGCACAAGATCCGGAAAGTGCCCGGCGTGAAGCATATCATCGCCTCCAGTTCCGATCCGCAGCTGTTCGAGTACCTGATGAACGAGGACGAACACGGGCCAGCCGGGGAGGTCTGGGTCTTTCATTCGGCGTGCGGTTTGATCAACGAGGTCGACCTCTACAAGGAGCTATTTCCCGACCCGACACCGATCGGGGGCGGTTATAACGTGATCAATCGGGCAATCGGTATCGCCCAGTACATGAGCTGTCTGCCAATCACTGTCGCCGGAAATGACTCAGGATGGAGACAGGGACAGGCGTTCTACGTGGACGGCCAGAAGAACCGCCCAGGGGTCGACATGAACGACGGAGGCCAGGTCGAGTTGACTGATGCCGATGGTCGGATCTCCCCCGAGGGAGAGGAACGCAAGGCCCTGATCGAGTCTCTCCAGGGTCTTTCCCCTTCGCACTTCACACGGGAGCAGAAGGCCCGTCTGGAGTACTTCGAGGAAAAGGTCTGGCACACTCGACCGGACATGTTGGCGTCTGCCGTGGCCATGGCCAGGCTCCATCGAAAGCTCGCCCCGAATATGGAATTCCTCGGGGACACTTTACCGAATCGACTGCTCGCTAAAAGCGATGCGTTTTTGAAAAGATGCGCCGATTTCGGCAAGTCTTAAAATTCTGCTATACTTGAGAGGAGGAATAAAATGCCTAAGCCGAAGCAAACCGTCAACAGTCTGGACGAGGTTCCGGAGGAGCTGCGATCGTATTATGTCCAGGTCGGCGACGAGTACGTTTTCGACATCGACGGGTCAGACGTTAAAGATCGGATCAGCGAGTTCCGGTCGAATAACATCGACCTGGCGAAGAAGCTAGAGGCAGCGACCGCCGAGGCGAAGAAGCTCGCCAAACTTCAGGAAGATTTCAAGCAGTTCGATGGAATCGACCCGGAGAAGGCTCGCAAGGCGCTGGAGACGGTCGGCAAGATCGACGAGAAAAAGCTACTCGACGAGGGAAAATTCGAGGAGCTGTTCGATCAACGCACGGAACGCATGAGGCGGGACCACGCATCGCAGGTTGATGCGCTGACCAAGAGCCTCGAAACTGAGAGGGATAGAGCGAAGGATCTGCGAGGGAAACTATCCGACCACCTGATCAATGACTCGTTGCAACGGGCGATCGGTGAAGTGGCAGTGCCCAAGCAGGGGTCGATGCGTGACATCCTTGCCCGGGGGCGCGAGGTGTGGAAGCTCGACGAGGAAAAGAACGAACCCGTGCCACGGAATCCGGCCGGGGATATCATCTATGGCAAGGAAGGAAAGAGTCCCATTGGCATGAAAGAATGGGCAGAAGACCTGGCGGCTAATGCGCCGTTCCTGTTCGAGTCTTCCTCCGGTGGAGGGGCAGGCGGGTCTCGTCATAGAAAAGAGGGCCAGAAGCAAGTCTCCTGGGATGACCAGCGAGGACTTTCTGACAACCTTCAGGGAATTGCGGACGGGGACGTCACAGCAGTTCCGAACAATTAGCGACCTTGCCGGTGGCGGGTGTTCGCGGGTCCGGTGGACCTCTTGGGTTAACTTTGTCTAGTAGAGGATTCACCGATGGCGAACAATCTTGCCAACATTATGCCGAAGATCCTGGCGCGAGGCCTCCTGGCCCTTCGTGAACAGGCGATCATGCCCCGACTGGTAAACGGGGACTATTCATCGGAAGCCGCGGAGAAGGGTGACACGATCGACGTGCCCCTGCCGACCGCCCAGGCTGCGACCGACGTCACGCCGAGCAACACTCCGCCCAGTCCGGCGTCGAAGACCCTCGGCAAGGTCCAGATTCCGCTGGATAACTGGAAGAAGACCGACTTCCACCTGACCGACAAGGATCTGGTCGAGATCGACCGGAACCGTCACTTCGTCCCGATGCAGGTCTCCGAGGCTCTGCGTGCTCTGGCGAATGTGGTGAACCAGTCCATCCATGCCCGGTACAAGGGCGTGTATGGTTTCACCGGCACCCCGGGCACCACGCCCTTTGCCTCGACCGTCACCGATGCGACGAACTCTCGGAAAGTTCTGCACCAGCAGAGGGCACCGAGAACCCAGCGCCGAGGTGTTCTGGACTTCGACGCCGAAGCCAACGCACTGGCCTTGGCACCCTTCTCCGATGCTGAAAAGATCATGTCGGCAGAGGTGAGAATCGAGGGTGAGATCGGGCGCAAATACGGCATCGACTGGGTCGCTGACGACGAGGTCGTGACTCACACGGCCGGCACTCTCCAGGTCCCTGGTGCCGTTGTTGGTTCCACTACCGCGGCCGGTGCTAGCTCGCTCGATGTCGCCTCCGCAAGTGCTGTCGGCAACCTGGTCGAGGGTGATATTTTCACCATCGCCGGGGACACTCAGACGTATGTCGTCGGGGCTACAGTGAGTGCGATTGCCTCCGGCACCGCCAAGGCTGTTTCGATCTCTCCGGGGCTTGCCGCCATCGCTTCTGCGACCGCGGCTATTACCATCAAAGCCACGCACGTCGTGAACCTGGTATTCCATCGGGATGCCTTTGCTTTCGCCAATCGTCCTCTCGTGGCGAGTACGCAGGAGCTGTCACTGGGCTCGCTGATCATGTCTATGACTGATCCGCAGACCGGTATCACCCTGCGCCTCGAAGTGACTCGGCAGTATAAGCAGGTTGTCTGGGAGTTCGATATCCTCTGGGGCACTCAGCTCGTGAGGAAAGAACTAGCGGCCCGTCTGGCCGGTTGATCCTACACTCCGGACAGGCGTTTTAGCCCCGGACCCGGTGTTCACCCTCCTGACACCGGCCGGGGCACTTTTTAACGGGAGAAAACGCAATGAAAGTACCCACGATAAAGATCCGGAACCCGAAGACCGGGGAGACGAGAAAGGTCAATGTTTCCGACTGGAAGTCCGATCTCGGGTGTCATCGATTCGCCGGATGGACGGCACGCAGTGACGAGCAGAACGTCGGGACGGATCCCAAGGCACCGACACCGGAGAAGACTGTCCACGAGGTCGGGACTGTGGTCGAGGAAAAGGAGCCAGAGCCGACCCCCGAGATCAGTCAGCAAGATTCGAGAGGTAACCGCAGACCACCCCGTCGGAGGACTAACGCATGATTATCACCTCGTTTTCCGAGGCGGGATACGAGGAATATGGCAAGCGGTTTATCGAGGGATTTCTGGAGAAGTGGGAGGACGAATCGCTGACCGTATACGTCGAGGGCGATGCAACCCGAGGGAAGATAATCCGGGACTTCAAGGAGTACGGATCCGGAACGTTGCCCTCTGTTAGGCTCACAGTTTTCGATCTCCTCAAGGATCAGGACTTCGTCAAGTTCGTCGAACTTCTCGCAAAGTCCGATCCGCTCTATCAGGGGAGAATGCGGGATCCGAACACGGGCAAGGAGCTGTATAATTTCCGCTACGACGCCCACAAATTTTTCCGCAAGGTGTACGCCGTCACGAAGTACGCCAAGAAACGGACCGAGGTGGAGGACTTCCAGAACTTCGCCTGGCTCGATGCGGATGTCGTTTTCACCCGCAAGGTCCCTGAGGATTTTCTGAACACCCTGCTCGCCGGTCATGGGGTGGCGTATCTCGGCCGTCCGCATCTGTACTCAGAGACAGGGTTCATCGCCTGGGATCCGACGCACCGGGATTTCGAACTGTTCATGCGTCTCTATCGAGACACGTTCCTGAACGGATCTTTCCGTCTCCTGACCGAGTGGCATGACTGTCAAGTGTTCGACTTCGTGCGTGAAACACTCGAATATGACGGGCGCAATTTGGCCAAAGGGTGTGATCCGAACCATCCCTTCGTTTATTCTCTGCTCGGCACGTATATGGACCACTTGAAGGGGCCGGAACGCAAGAAGGCGGGCGAAAGTGAGGAGGCGAAAAAGGATGTCGCCTAAACGCAAGACAGCACTGATCACGGGGATCACCGGGCAAGATGGTGCCTATCTATCACGACTATTACTCGACCACGACCACAACGTCGTGGGACTGGTGGCACGACGAAGCCACGACAACCTCGCCCGTTTACGAGCACTGGGAATCGCCGAGAGAATCACGCTCGTGGCGGGTGATGTCACGGACGCCGCCTCCTGCTCCGCCGTCGTCGCCGAAGTTCGACCAGATTGTGTATATAACCTGGCTGCGCAGTCTTTTGTCAAAGCCTCGTTTGATCAACCCCTGGCCACGTTCGAGACGAACGCCAAGGGGACGCTCAACATGCTGGAGGCCGTGCGACGTCATGCACCGAAGGCACGGTTCTATCAGGCTTCCACCTCGGAATTGTTCGGGTTGGAGGGCGACAAGGAAAAGCAGACGCTCCGGGAGACATCACCGTTCCACCCGCGCAGTCCGTACGGGATAGCGAAACTGGCGGCGCATTGGTCGGTCATCAACTACCGCGAAGCCTACGGGATGCACGCCTCCTGCGGGATTTTGTTCAACCACGAGTCGCCCCTGCGAGGGGACGAGTTCGTGACGCAGAAGATCGCCCGGGGAGTCGCCGACATCGTCCTGGGCGAGACCGATCACATCACCCTCGGGAATCTGAATGTCGCCCGTGACTGGGGACACGCCGAGGACTTCGTCCGGGCTATGGTGATGATGCTGGAGCAGGACGAGCCGGACGACTATGTGATCGCCACGGGCGAGGCCCACGAGTTGCTCGAATTCGTCGAGATCGCTTTCCAGACGGTCGGGATTACCAACTGGGAAAACTACATTCGACGAGACGAACGGTTTATGCGCCCGGCCGATGTCCCTTATCTCCGGGGAGATCCCACGAAGGCGAAGAGAAAACTCGGCTGGGGGCCGCAGTATTCGTTCGGGGAGCTGGTTCGATCGATGGTAATGTATCACCTCCCCCCGGGGGCGGTCATGCAGACCAGAGAGGAGGTCCGGTATGGGCAAGCGATTTAACAGTTGCGTCGCCCGGGGTGGTCGGGTCCGGCGAGTTTCACGTGGAACGACTTACCAGAATATTTGCTTCCTCGGAGGGCAGTCCTTCGGTGGAGAAGTGAAACGTAAAAAGAGCCGCAAAGGGAGGAAACGATGATCGAGGCACGCAGTAAGCGAAAGAAGTACGAGAAGAAGAACAAACGCAAGAGGCGATGGCCATGAGAGTTGGCGTCTATTTTCCAGACGATAACGACCTCCATGTCCAGGTCCTCTCGGCGATGGCCGCCGGGATACATGGCCAGGGTGACCAGTTGAACGTCATGATGCTGGAGGACTTCGTCACGCATCCCCAGATCCACGACGCCGCGGTCGTCTTCGGTGTCCGGAAACGGGCAGTCCCGAAGAGTGAACTGCGGGGCAAGGTCTTCGATGCCTATCGGGAGGCCGGGAAGAACGTCCTGGTCCTTGAACGGGGATATGTCCGCCGTGACGAGTACCATGCCGCGGGGTGGAACGGTCTGAACGGTCGAGCGAACTTCCGCAACGAGAGTGTACCAGGGGACCGGTGGCGTGATCTCGGGGTCCCCTTAAAACCCTGGAGGAAGAGCACGTTCACCGATCCCGTCGTCGTCATCGGCCAGGTCCCCTGGGACGCCAGTGTCCAGAACATCAATCACCTGGAGTGGATCGCCGGGACCTGTCACCTCTTGATGAACGAGACGGACCGGGAGATCAGTGTTCGACCCCACCCTCTGGCGAAGGATGCGACCCCGTTGTTTCTCGGGGCGAGTCGATGCGAGGATCCCCTGGACGAGGTCCTGAAGATCGCCCACGCCGTGGTGACCTATAACTCGAACGTCGGGGTTGACGCCCTGATCGCCGGGGTCCCGGTCTTTACCGACGACGAGGGGTCGATGGTCCACAAGATCGCCAACCATGCCCTGGAGAGGATTAACGCACCGGAGACCCCTGACCGGGAGGCCTGGGCACGGTCGATCGCCTACGCACAATGGAACCTTGAGGAGATGCGTTCGGGCCTGGCCTGGAGACACCTTCGGGAGGTGTTGCTGTGAAGTGGAAATCTGATCCCGCCGAGACTCCTGTCTGGGACGGTCGGCAGGCTTCGACGAACATCCGGGGGATTGAACCGTCGCACCTCGCCCGTTATCGGTGGGCGATCAGCCTGATCCAGGCTCGTCTCCCAGAAAACGCCACCATTAGTGACGCGGCGTGTGGTGTCGGGTACGGGTCGAAGATGCTCGCCGAGGCCGGGAACCGTGTGACGGGAATCGACGTGTCCCAGGAGGCGATCGACTTCGCCAAGAGGCACTATCGGGACCCGGCCGTGTTGTATATCTGCGGGAACCTTTTAGAGATCCAGCTCCCGGAGGTCGATGCGATCGTGTCCTTCGAGACGGTCGAGCACGTTCACGAGGACCGGGAACTCCTGAAACGGTTCCGGGCGGCGTCCTCGACCCTCTTCGTCTCGGTGCCGAACATCGACGTCTATCCCTTGAAGGGACCGGTCGCCAGGCACCATTGGCGGCATTATGAGGACCTAGAGTTTCGGACCTTGCTCGCCGAGTGTGGTTACCAGGTCAAGTCCTTGGGGTCCCTGAACAAGTGGGAGGACTGCGTGATGGACGGAGACGTGTCGAAAAAATTCATGGTCTATATGGCGGAGGGCACGTGAGCATATTCAGAATAATCATTGTGGGTGCGCTGATAGTCGGCTGTTCTCAGAATCGGGTCGTCGTCATCGAGGGCGCGGTCGATCTCGACCTGAGGAGGATCGAAACTACGGGCGACGGATGCGGTGTCGGGATCGAGGGGACCATCCCCGAGGGCGTTTGTCTTCGGTATGTCGGAGAGAATTGCACGGTCGGCGTCGGTGCCGGTTGTGATGGAGGACCAGCACAATGAGTATCACAGCACGAATCGATGCGATCACGAAGATCGACGAGGAGAGGCTTTCCGAAACGCCTCCGGTCCCCCGGTCGGTGAAGATTGAACTCACGGCCCGGTGCGATTTTAACTGTTTTTTCTGTGCCTCGAATCAGAGGCTCAGGAAAAAGCGGGACATGGACTTTACCCTTTTCCGTCGACTGGCAGCCGAGATGAGAAACGCCGGTGTCGAGGAACTGGGCCTTTTTTATTTGGGCGAGAGTTTCATGCTCAAGTGGCTGGAGGAGGCCGTTCTCTTTGCGAAACAGGTCTGTGGGTATCCCTATGTCTTCCTGACCACGAACGGACGACTGGCGACTCCTGAGGCGGTCGAGAAGGTCATGCGGGCCGGACTCGACAGTCTGAAATTCTCATTCAACAATGCCGACCCTCAGCAGTTCAAAGAGGTCACCGGATTGAAGGGGGAGACCTTCCACACGGTCGAGGCAAATCTCATCGCCGCCAAGGCTGTCCGGGACAAGGTCTATGCCGAGACGGGTCACCGTTGCGGACTCTATGCGTCCTCGATCCAGTTCGATGGTGATCAGGGCCAGAGAATGGAGAAGGCGATCGAACGGATCCTCCCGTATGTCGATGAGCATTATTTCCTGCCCTTGTACAACCAGGGGGCACTGACGACGTCCGTCAGTCAGGAGCGGGGGTTCATACCGACCGCGGGGAATCAAGGCCGTGTCGGGGCTCTGAGGAAGCCTGTGCCCTGCTGGAGTGCGTTCACCGAGGGGCACGTCACCTTCGACGGTCACCTCTCGGCTTGTTGTTTCGATCATTCGGCGGCCTGGCAGATGGGGGATCTGAAGGAAATCTCATTCCTCGAAGCTTGGAACTCGGAACCGTTTCAGCGATTGAGACGGGCACATATTCAGGAGGACCTCGCTGGAACCCCCTGCGAGGCTTGTGTGGCCTATGCATGAACGGGGTCTCGACACTTCTTTTCGTCCTTGCCGGACATCTCATCGCATTCGCGATTTACCGTTGGGGAGGATGACATGACATTATGGACGATCATCGGCCGCGGGCGTTATTTCCTGCTCGGGGTCGCCTTCGGGTTGACCCTGGCGGTGTTCCACGCGATTGCCTCGGAGCCTGAGGCGGGTTTTCCTTACCAGACGTTGACCACTAACGAGGGATTGAAGTGCGTCGTCTTCTTCAGTGGACCGAAGCGGGCGATCACGTGGGGGACCTGTAACTGGGACGAGTACAATTTTCGGCAGTGGCATTCGGCTCCACCTCTGCCGGCACC